>Ga0256837_1000023_pt1 | contig 137498 bp, 135 predicted proteins | sample 4562384metaG_FD_185976 | JGI IMG/M metagenome (GOLD analysis project Ga0256837, IMG submission 185976) | Hydrothermal vent microbial communities from Guaymas Basin, Mexico - 4561-384 | ecosystem: Environmental > Aquatic > Marine > Hydrothermal vents | place: Mexico: Guaymas Basin | collected...
CTTTTATCCACCTATTGATCTACTACAAAGTGCATCAAGAGTTATAGATAAAGTTGTATCAAAAGAACAGTATAATAACTTTTTAAAGTTAAAAAGGGTATTATCTTTAATAAAAGAGAATGAAGTTTTAATAAGAGTTGGTGCTTATACAAAAGGGATGGATAAAGAGTTAGATAAAGCTTTATCCAAAAAAGACAAAATAAGAGACTTTTTAGTCCAAGATACTAGTAGCACATACACTTATGAAGAGATAATAAACCAACTACAAGGAGTTGTAAATGATTGATTTAACAAACCAAATGTCATATAGAATTGCTAACTTAGATGTTGAAAATCAAAGAATATCTTACCAAATGTCAACTGGTAAAAAGATTGAAAATGGTAGTGATGATGCAGTATTATATGGAAAAGTAATAAATATAGAAAGTAATCTAAGAACATATGAAGGATTACAAACTCAAATAGAAAGAACAACTGCACAAAATGAAGTAGCAGACTCAACAATAAATGAAGTGAAAAATACACTAGATGCTATTAAAGTTGATCTATTAAAATCACTAAACTCAGGTATGACAAGACCAGATAGAATAGCAGTTGCAAAAAATATGGAGGGTATGAGAGATAATTTATACTCACTAATGAATACTCAAATTGATGATGAATTTATATTTGCTGGATCAAATACTACAATAAAATCATATGAAAAAGATCAAGATTTTAAAATTAATGGTCAAATAGATTTTAAAGGAAATGGACACTTAAGAAATATTGCAGTTGAACCAAATACATATAGAGAAAGAGGTGTTAGTGCATATGATGTTCTTATGTATAACACTGATACTAGTGAAGTTGATGGAACAATTTCATTTACACAGCATGAAACAGTACTTGATGAATATGGAAATACATGGAAATTAAATGCAGCAAAAGATAGACTTGAAAAATATAATGAAGATGGAACAAAAAGTCAATTTGTAGATGCTAGTGGTAATTTACAAGATGAATACTTAACAGTTACAAGTGATGGCTCAACTCCTGCAAAATATACAAGTGAAACTTTAGATGATGCACTAGCAAATGGGCATATATCTAGTAGAACAGGTTCTGGATTATTACTAGAAACAAAGCATAATACTTTTGATGATTTAAATATAATGATAAATGCACTTTATGGATACAGTACAAAACAAACTGATGATTCTACAAATGGGCAAAAAGATCAAATTATTAATGATGAAGAGGTAAGAGCAATACTAGCAGATGATTTAGAAAGAATGTCAGAACAATTTGATGCAACAAATGTAGGTCATGCGGAATTAGGTGGAAGAAATAGAATATTTGATACGGCTTTAGAATCTATAAATTCAAAAGTTACACATTATAATATTTTAATGCAAAAAACAAATGGTGCAGATATGGGTAAACTAGCAATGGAATCAAAAGCATTAGAGCTTACATACAATGCACTTTATTCAACAGTATCAAAAATGAATCAATTGTCATTGGTTAATTTTTTAAAGTAATAAAACTAATATATGAACATAAAAGAGATATTTTTAAGAAAAGAATATGTATTAATTGCATTTATCTTTTCTATGTTGGCGATTATTATTGTACCGTTACCAAAAGGTATTTTAGACTTTTTTTTAATAGTCTCTTTAACATCGTCAATCCTTATTTTACTTATCTCTTTATTTGTTCAAAAACCAACTGATCTATCCACTTTTCCTACACTATTACTTATTTTAGTACTTTTTAGGCTATCTTTAAATATTGCAACAACCAGATCAATACTTAACGATGGACATAATGGTCCAGAAGCTGTTAGTTCTATAATAGCTTCTTTTGGAGAGTTTGTTGTTGGTGGAAATATGGTAATTGGTATTATTATATTTATTATACTTGTACTTATTAACTTTATGGTTGTAACAAAGGGTGCAGGAAGAGTAGCTGAAGTACAAGCTAGATTCTCACTTGACTCATTACCTGGTAAACAAATGGCTATTGATGCAGACTTAAATGCTGGATTTATAGATGATCAACAAGCTAAAAAAAGAAGAGAAGAACTTGCAAGTGAAGTTAGTTTTTATGGTACTATGGATGGTTCAGCAAAGTTTGTAAAAGGTGATGCGGTTGCTGGTATTATTATTACAGTAGTAAATCTAATTGGTGGACTTATGATTGGTATGTTCCAACATAATATGACAGCAGGTGAAAGTGCTGAAATATATACTATACTTACTATTGGTGATGGGTTAGTTGCTCAAATACCTGCACTTATTATCTCAACTGCAACTGCTATTATAATTACAAGATCAAATACAGATGAAGAGAAATTTGCAAGTGGTACTATATCTCAGTTAGTAAAAGATAGTAAAGCATTAGTTATAACAGGACTTGCACTTGTATTATTTGCAACAGTTCCAGGTTTCCCTTCTGGAATACTTCTTATTATGGGAACATTACTAATGGGTATTGGGTATTTAATTTATATGATTGAATCTGATCAAAATAATGCTTTTGTAAACTTCTTTAAACCACAAGCTGAAGTAAAAGGTAGTGTTAAAACTCCTGATGATATTAATAAAATTAAGCAGAAGAAAAAAGAGAAACAAACTCTTAATGAAGAACAAACTTTAGATAAAACTATGAAAATGGAAATTTTAGAGCTTAAATTAGGTCCTAGGCTATTATCTTTAATTCAAGGTGATAGTGAACTTCTTGATAAGATAAAAGGTATAAGAAACTCTATTGCTGCTGAGCTTGGATTTGTAATACCACAAATTAGAATCACAGATGCAACCGATTTAAAAATGAATGAATACTCTTTATATCTTAAAAGAATACCACTTATAAGTGGAGAGGTTGAACTAAATCAACTTCTTGCTATGGGTGGAGTTGGAAATGCAACTTTATCTGGTAAACATGTAAAGGAACCAGTATTTGGACTTGATGCTATTTGGATAAATGAAGATAAAAAAGATGAAGCACTAAGTAAAGGATTTACAGTAGTTGATGCTCCAACTATTATATCAACTCATATATCTGAAACAATCAAGAAACACGCAGAAGATATAATCACAAGACAAGATATAGTTAATATTATAGATAGGTTAAAAGAGAACTTCCCTGTTGTAGTTGAAGAGGCTATGAAAATAACAACTTATGGTACAGTTCTTAGAATTTGTAAAGATCTTTTACATGAAAAAATACCTATTATAGATATGATCACTATTTTAGAAGCTTTAGCTGATATTGGTGAAGTTACAAAATCACCTGAAATATTACTAGAGCATGTAAGAAGTAAATTATTTAGACTTATTACAAATAAATTCAAAGGTGAAGATGGAGTTCTTAGAATTATTACAATTAAGCCTGAACTTGAACAAGATTTTATATCTAAACTTCAAGAACAACATGGTGTATCTCATTTATTATTAAGTATATCTGAGATAAATTCACTTGTAACAAAAACAAAAGAGCTTGTAGAATCAATTGAAGCTAGAGGAGTATCTAATGTTTCAATGGTAGTGGATCCAGTTCTTAGAAAAAGAATATCAGAAATATTTGAAAAATTTGGCTTTGAAATTGCAGTTTTATCTCATGCAGAACTTGATACAAAAGCTGAATTCTCTATTGAAGGAACAGTTGAGTTTTAGACTCATTTAGAAATTAACTAAAAATTAGATATAATCGCATAATATAAGGAAATATTTTGGTAGATTTAATAATTGAAAAACAGTGTGGATGTATAAAAAAATTATCATATAATATAGTTCAAAGTTTTAATTCAAAGCAAGAAGCTATAAAAGAAGCAAAAATCATGTGTGAAGATATGAACAAAAACTTTTGTTTAAAACATAAATTTCATTATGAAGAAGATCAAAATAATATTACAATAAAAATGGAAATAAATAAATGATAGATATAAAATTATTACAAAAAGATTTTGATGCAGTTGCAAATGCTTTAACAAAAAAGAAAGTTTCAAAAGAGTTACTTGATAGTTTAAAAGAGGATATCCTTACTACAAAAGTAAAAAGACAAAGTATGGAAGCTATTCAAGCTGAACAAAATGCTTTATCATCTCAGTTTGGTACATACAAAAAAGAGGGTAAGGATATAAGTGAATTACAAAAATCTATTGGTGAATTAAAAAAGAAAAAACAAGCCTTAGAGGAAGAAGTAAGAGCTAGTGAAGAAAAAATAAATAATATACTTGCAGGAATTCCAAACTTACCACATGATGATGTTCCACTTGGAGAGAGTGAAGATGATAATATTGTAATTGAAAAAATAGGTACACCAAAAGAGTTTAACTTTACACCAAAAGAGCATTGGGATATTGGACAAAGTACTGGTATTATTGATTTTGAAAGAGGTGTAAAATTAGCTAAAAGTAGATTTGCAGCTCTTAGTGGATTAGGTGCAAGATTAGAAAGAGCATTAACAAATTACTTTTTAGATTTTAATAGAAGTAGAGGATTTGATGAATGGTATGTACCATTTATGGCAAATTCTAACACATTAAAAGGTACAGGACAGTTACCAAAATTTGAAGATGATCTATTTAAAATAGAGGGTGAAGATCTGTATCTTATACCAACTGCAGAGGTTCAACTAACAAATCTTTACAATGATGAAATTGTTGATGAAAAAGAGTTACCTTTATTACTTACATCATATACACCATGTTTTAGAAAAGAAGCAGGAAGTGCAGGAAGAGATACAAGAGGGATTATAAGACAACACCAATTTGATAAAGTTGAACTTGTAGCAATTACAAAACCTGAACAATCAAAAGAGATCTTTGATAAAATGGTTCAATGTGCAAGTGATATACTTACATCACTAGAACTTCCTCACCAAAAAGTACAACTTTGTACTGGTGATTTAGGATTTAGTGCATCTTATACTACAGATTTAGAAGTATGGTTACCAGGACAAGGTAAATATAGAGAGATATCATCTATTTCAAATACACTTGATTTCCAAAGTAGACGAGCAAAAATAAGATATAAAGATGGCAAAAAAAATGTACTTTGTCATACTTTAAATGGTTCATCTTTGGCTGTTGGAAGAACACTTGTGGCTATTATAGAAAATCATCAAAATGAAGATGGTACTATTAATATACCTAAAGTACTACAAAAATATCTATAAGATTTAACTTGAAAAAATTATTATATATATATATATTTATTTTTGTTAGTATATTAAAAGCTTCAAGTATAGATGATACTTTTACTAGCTATAATGATGACTTAAAGATACTTCAAGAGCTTGATCTAAAAAGCTCTTATATTACCAATGAAGAATTTCAAGATTATTATAATACTTTTAATAAAAGGTATGCAAGAACTTATACAAAAAAACTTCAAAATGCTCAAGTATTTATACCATTAATTAAAAAAACATTAGTTCAAAATAATATACCAGCATCTTTTATGTATATGGCAATGGCTGAATCAAATTTTCAATTAAAAGCAAAATCATATATGAAAGCAGTTGGTATTTGGCAATTTATGCCAGTAACTGCAAAAAAATATGGTCTTAAAATGGATTATTACATTGATGAGAGAATGGATATAGTAAAATCAACTAATGCTGCAGCAAAATATTTAAATACTTTACATAGAATGTTAGGTAAATGGTATCTAGCAGCTTTAGCATATAATTGTGGAGAGGCTAGAGTAATTGAAGGATTAACAAGAGCATCTTTAGATATGTATTGTAAAGATAATGGTAATTGTAAAAAAGATCCAAAAATAAGAGAATATAGACATACAATTAAATTATACCAAGAACGAAGAGTTGGATACCAATCTTTACACAAGGTATATAAAAAAACTCTAACTTGGAACTATGAACCAAATATTAATCAACTATTAATAGTGCAAGATAACTTAGATAGACAATATATACCAAAAGAGAGTAGAAACTATATTAAAAAAATAATCTCTTTAGCTATGATGGGAAATAGTAATGAACTTAGTAAAAATAAAAATCATCATCTTTCAAATACTGGATATAGTTCATCAATAGTTGATGTAAAAACAAAAGGTGGATTGTTACTTAAAACTATAGCTAAGGCTATAGATATGCCTAAAAAAGATTTAATATATTTAAATCCACATATTTTAAGAACTATTATCCCATTAAAAAAAGAAAAAACTACTATATATATACCTTATGAAAAACTTTCATTATTCAAATCTAAAATTAAAGGTTTAAAGAGAAATGAATTTTTAACTCATAAAGTAAAATCTGGTGATACACTTAGTCATATTGCTGCATTATATGGAACAAGAGTTAAAATTATTAAAGATTTTAATAATCTAAAATCAAATAGATTAAGAATAAGACAAAGATTATTAATACCTGTTGATCCAGATACATATAAAAAACCAAAAGTTTATATTGTAAAAGCAGGGGATAGTTTATATAAAATAGCAAGAAAGTTTAAAGTACCGCTAAAGAAGTTAAAAAAATATAATACAAATAAATATTTACATGTGGGAGATAAAATAGTTGTTAGTTTTAAATAAAATAATTATTATTTCATTTGCATTATTTTTATTAGTAGGATGTTCTTCTAAAAAAAATAACCATCCTACATATAAGAAAAAATATAATAAAATATATCCTATAAAATATAAAAATATTAAAAAAGAAAAAATAAGAAATTCAAAAGCTATGCATAGAGCCACTATGAGATCTTATTATGTTTTGGGTAAAAGATATTATCCACAAGCAACTTACATAGGTGAGCAATTTGAAGGTAGAGCATCTTGGTATGGTCCAGATTTTCATGCTAAAAAAACATCAAATGGTGAAACATACAATATGTATGCTCAAACAGCAGCTTCAAAAACACTACCTATGAATACAATGGTAAAAGTATATAATAAAGATAATGGATTATCAACAATAGTTAGAATAAACGATAGAGGTCCTTTTGTAAAAGGAAGAATTATAGATCTCTCAAACAAAGCTGCTCACGATATAGATATGGTAGGAAATGGAACTGCTAATGTACTATTAACTGTTGTTGGAAAAGATGGTAAGATTTTAACTAAAGAAGAAGATAGTAAAATTCAAAAACATAAAAATTTACAAATTGAAAATAATTATTTATTACAAGTTGGTGCATATGGAAATAAAAATAGTGCATTTACACAAAAAGAAAATTATGATATTATATTAGGTATACCTTATAAAGCAAAAGTACAACAAAGTATATCAAATGGCAAGCAAATATATAAAGTTTTAATTACAGGTTTTAAATCTGAAATTGAAGCAGATAAATTTAGAAATAACAATGATATTAAAGATGCTATAATCATAGCTCAATAGATATGGAGATAAACAATGACTGAAATAATTAGAGATACAAAAGAAACACAAATAAAATGTACTATTGATTTAGATAAAACTATCCAAACAAAAATTGATACGGGAGTTGGTTTTTTAGATCATATGTTAGATGCATTATCAAAACATAGTGGAATTGCTATTGATATAACTTGTAATGGAGATACTCATATAGATGATCACCATAGTGTTGAAGATTGTGGTATTGTAATAGGACAAGCTCTTAAAAAAGAGATATTTCCAATAAAAGAGGTAGAGCGTTATGGTAATGCAACTGTAGTAATGGATGAAGCTTCTACAACTTGTGCATTAGATTTATCAAACCGTCCATATTTAGTATATGAATTTAATATATTTGGAAAAGTTGGAAACTTTGATGTTGAACTTGTAGAAGAGTTTTTCCATGCTTTAACATTAAATGCAGGAATCACTTGTCATTTAATATATGATAGAGGAACAAATAAACACCATATAATTGAAGCAACATTTAAAGCTTTTGCAGTAGCTTTAAGACGAGCATTAGTTCAAAATAAAAAAATAGGAATACCAAGTACAAAAGGTATTTTATAATGATAGAGCTATTAATATTTGATGTTGATGGTACCTTAACATCTGGTGCTATTACTTATGATGCTAATTCAGTTGAAACAAAATCATTTGATGTAAAAGATGGAATGGCAATTGCTTCTTGGACAAAAAAATTTAATAAACAAGTAGCAATTATAACAGGAAGAACAAGTAATATTGTAAAAAAAAGAGCAGATGAATTAGGGATACAACATCTACATCAAGGTATCCATAATAAAGATGAAGTAATAGAACAAATATTAAAAGAATTAAATATCACATGGTCAAATGTAGCTTGTATTGGTGATGATTTAAATGATTATAAGATGTTAAAAAAAGCAAAATTATCATTTTGTCCAAGTGATGCAGTAGATGATATTAAAGATATATCAAATATTATTTGCACATCAAAAGGTGGAAAAGGTGCTGCACGAGAGATGATAGAATATATACTTAAATATAATGATATGGATGATCTTAAAAGCTTATGGGTATAAATTCTTTTGTATTGATCTTAATAATTGCATCGATATTTATAACAAATATTAATCAAGAAGTTGTTATAAAAAAAATAGAACATAAAAATATACCACTTGTAACATTTAACGATTCTACATTTTACCTACTTGATAATAAAGAGGTAAAAAAAATGGTAAAGTCATCTCAAATGAAAAATTACAAAAATAAAGATGAACTTTATGATGCAACAGTTTTAATAAAAAATAAGTATAATAATACTGATATTATGAGTGCGCAATATATTTTAAAAGAAAATGATATTTACAAATTATATTCAAATGTTGATATAAAGATTAATACAAAAAATAAAGTCTCATTACGTAGTGATTTTATAAAGTATGATAAAGCTTCAAGTATATTATCAAATAACAAACCATTTGAATTAAAATATAATAATAATACAATATTAGGGAATGATCTATTTTATGATAATAGATATAATATCATCAAAGCAAAAAAAGTTCATATGAACATAAAAAGGGAAATATAATGAAATATATATTATTAAGTATAATTATTGCTTGTACTGTTTTTTCAAAAACAGTTGATGTTGATATTCAAGCACAATCATTTCACTCAGATGAGGCTAAAAATATTGTATTTTTTAAGGGTAATGTATCTATGATAAAAGGAAAAGATACACTATACTGTGATGAAATTACAATAAAAACAGCAAAAAATAAAAAAACAAACAATACTGATATAGTATCATATAAAGCAATTGGAAATGTAAAATTTACATTTAAAAACAAAGATGGATATTTTATAGGTAGAGGTGATATTGTTAAATTTGATCTAAATAAAGATTTATATCAAATAACAGGAAATGGGTATCTTGAAGATAAGATAAACAAAAAAATTATACAAGGTGAAGATATATATTTTGATGGTAAAAATGGATTTACTAAAATAGATGGAACAAAAGAGAAACCTGTAAAATTTAAATTTACAATACAAAGTAAGGAATAGGTTAGTTAAATGATAATAGTAGAAGCAAAATTTTTAACATCAGCACAAAGTATAGAGGACTCACCAAGTCCAGATGTAGCAGAGATAGCCTTTTTAGGACGAAGTAATGTAGGTAAATCATCTTTATTAAACTCTCTTACAAAAAGAAAATCATTAGCAAAGTCATCTTCAACACCAGGTAAAACTCAACTTATAAACTATTTTGATATAAGATTTAAAAGTAAAGAGGAAGATCAAGAAGATAGATTTGCAAGATTTGTGGATCTGCCTGGTTTTGGATATGCAAAAGTATCAAAATCATTAAAAAAAGAGTGGCATAGAAACTTAACAGAGTTTTTAGAAAAAAGACCATCTTTACAAATTTTTGTACATTTAATTGATGCTAGACATCCAAACCTTGATATAGATAAAAGTGTTGATGATTTTTTACAGCATATAAAAAGAGGTGATCAAATCATAATAAATGCTTTTACAAAAACAGATAAACTAAAACAAGCAGATTTAGCAAAACTTAGACGTGCAAACCCTGATGGTATTTTTATATCAAATTTAAAAAATAGAGGTATAAATAATCTTGAAAAAGCAATAAGTGATTATATCTTTTCAGAGCCTGTAATACCAGATGACTTAGAGGCATTATGTTAAACTATTTTAAACCTACACTTAAACACATAAAGCAGATGCAAGAGCTTGTATTACAAGATGTAGAAAATGGAAATATATTAGTAAGAAATGAATCGGAGATGGCTACAACTATTAGATCATATACTGTTGTATATGATGGCGATTTATTAGTTGGTTTTGTTGCATTACATATTCATTCTATAACTTTAGCAGAGATTAGATCACTGGTTGTAAGAGATAGTTATAGAGGTAAAGGAATAGGTAAAAAACTTATTCAAAACTGTATAGATGAAGGTAAAAATTTAGAACTTCAAGAGTTACTAGTACTTACATATAAGCAAGCTTTATTTGAAAAATTTGGTTTTGAAGTTATAGAAAAAGCTAGTATCCCAGATACAAAAATATGGGCAGATTGTATTAAGTGTAAGCATTTTCCTATATGTGATGAGATATCACTTACTCTTAAAATATAAAATAAAAATATTATTCAGTTAATATTTTTATTTTATTATTTATTATTTCAACAAAAAGTTCTTTTTTACCTACATATTTATAAGTAGTAGTTTTATAATATTCATCCATAGTTATTTGATATATATTTTTATTTAGATCATTTGGATATGGTATAATATTTATATTGCTAAACCTAATAATCTTTTTCTCTTTTTTATCAAAAAGTCTTTTTTTATGAGCTAAAAATTTATCTAAAGTAGATCTATTTTTTCTTTTAAACTCTTTTGAATAAAAAGATGAATAAGTTTTAAAATCACTATATTTCCATGAATCTCTCCATTTATAAATACTACTTAAGATAATAGCAATATCACTTTTAGTAGTTTTTAAATTGTCTTTTTCACTAATTATTAAAATAGAATCTTTTATTTTTATAGATGAGTCAAGTTTTTTTAAATTTTTATTATCTAAAGCTATACAACCTTTTGTATATGGATCTCTTTTTTCATTATAAGGTACACCATGTATCCAAATACCATGTCCAGTTTTATTTAAAGATCTATCAAAATTATTTGGATAATCACTCTCTAATGCAAATGGCCCATAAAAAGGATCAAGTTTATCAAGTTTTTCTATAAGTTTGTATACTCCAATTGGAGTTTTTAAATCTCCCTCTTTTATTTTATTTCCAGAGTTTTTACCAATAATTACTTTTGATGAATACAAAAGTTTATTATTTTTAGTATTATATACTTTGATATCTTTATTATTTTTATTACATAGTACTACATAATTTAGAGATTCATAATAACCATTTTGGATATTTTTATCTTTTAATATTTGTTCCCAATATTTTTTATTTGTAAGTTTATTATTTATTATTTTTTCAACTTCATTAATACCATATTCTCTGTATGTATCAATTAAATTTACATTAGCAAAAGTAAAGCTAACTAATAGAAAAAAAGAAAATATTATTTTATTCATTTTATTACTTCTTTATATTAATTTTAGTACCATTATAGCTTAAAAATTTAATATAAAGATGAAGATTTGAAAATATTACTAGCTTTTATTGTTTTATGTACATTAGCATTTTCAAAAGAGATCAAAACTCTTAAATGGCCAAATGGAATCTCATTTATATCTTTTTTGGGTCAACATAGTATCTCAAAAGATATATACTTTAATCTATCAAAAACTGACAAAGAATTATGTAGCGAATTAAAAGCAGGTCAAGAATATACTGAAGCTTATAATAATGGAGTATTAGAAGATATTTTAATACCTATTAGTGAAGATATTCAAATACATATATATAAAACAAAACAGAAATATGAATTAGAAATTGTAGCTATTAAATATAAAGAGTTTACTGATGTTTTAGCTGTAAAGATTGCAACATCACCATATAATGATATTGTTCATTATACTCATAATCATGCTTTAGCAAAAGAGTTTGTAAGAAACTTTAATAAAATATTTGATTTCAGAAGATTACACAAAAATGATGAGTTATATATAAAATATGTTCAAAAAGTTAGATTTGGAAACTATTATGGTGTTCCAGATATTTTAGCTGCAGGTATAAAAAAAGGTAAACATTACAAACTAATATATAAAAATCCAAAAGATGGAAGATATTATGATAAAGAGGGTAAAAGTTTAAGTAGTGTATTTTTTAAAGTACCACTTAGATATACAAGAATATCAAGTTATTTTACATATAAAAGATGGCATCCAATTTTACATAAATATAGAGCACATTTAGGTGTTGATTATGCAGCTCCAACTGGACGAGCAATCAAAGCAACAGCAGATGGTATTATAACATTTAGAGGTAGAAAAGGTGGATATGGTAACACTATTGAGATTAAACATAAAGGTGGATACAAATCACTTTATGCACATCAATCAAGATTTAAAGGTGGATTGAAAAGAGGCTCTAGAGTTAGACAAGGTCAATTAATAGGATATGTAGGAACTTCAGGAAGAAGTACTGGACCACACTTACATTTTGGTTTATATAAAAATGGAAGAGCTGTAAATCCAAGAAGAGTAATAACATATGCAAAAGATACACTAAAAGGTAAAACAAAAAAAGAGTTCTTAAAATATTCAAAAAACTTAAAAGAACAATTTATAAAAGTTGCTAAAAGTGGTAAATTACCAAAAGATATAAAAAATAAAGAGTTATACTCTAAAGTAAAAATAAAAACAAAAGAAAACTTCGATTACACAGTTAAAGCTATATAAGAATAAATTTAATATTATTTAGGTATAATTGCGAACTTTTTAGAAATTTATATTCTAAAATAAAACCTGTAGTAATTCTTTAAAGCTTGCAAGACTTACCTCTTGTGAATGACTATAGAAGTGGATTAATCCAAAACAAAGCTAAATTTAAAACATAAGCCAAACGGCTAGAAGAAGGAAATATTATGGTTACAATGAAAGACCTATTAGAGTGTGGAGTTCACTTCGGACACCAAACAAGAAGATGGAATCCAAAAATGAAAAAATTCATTTTCGGTGTTAGAAAAAATATTTATATTATTGATTTACAAAAAACTTTAAGATACTTCAGATACACATATAATGTTGTAAGAGATGAAGCTGCTAAAGGTAAAACAATGATTTTTGTTGGTACTAAAAAACAAGCTAGCGAAGCTGTTAAAAAAGCTGCTATTGATTGTGGTATGCCATATGTAAACCACAGATGGTTAGGTGGAATGTTAACAAACTACCCAACAATGAAAAAATCAATCAGAAAACTTGAAATCATCAAAAAAATGAGAGAAGAAGGTCAAATGGATCTTTTAACTAAGAAAGAACAATTAATGCTTTCTAGAAAAGAAGTTAAACTTGAAAACTACCTTGGTGGAATCAAAGAGATGAAACAACTTCCAGATATGATGTTTGTTCTTGATGCTGTTAAAGAAAAAATTGCTATCTTAGAGGCTAGAAGATTAGGAATTACTGTTGTAGCTCCTCTTGATACTAACTGTGATCCTGATTTAGTAGATTTCCCAATCCCTGGAAATGATGATGCAATTAGATCTATTCAATTATTCTGTAACGAAATGGCTGCAGCAATGAATGAAGGTAAAGCTGAATTTAATGGTGATGCTGGTGAAGCTGAGCAAGTAGCTGAAGTATCTGCTGATGAGCAAGCTGAAGTTGTTGCTGAAGCTGTATCTGAAGAAGGTAAATAATCATGGCAGGTGCTACTCCAAAACTTATTAAAGAGTTAAGAGAATTAACTGGTGCTGGTCTTTTAGATTGTAAAAAAGCATTAAATGAATGTGAAGGTGATATTGATAAATCTGTTTCTTATTTAAGAGAAGCTGGTTTATCTAAAGCTGCTAAAAAATCTGGAAATGTAGCTGCTGAAGGTTTAGTTTCTGTTTTAGTAAATGAAGACAACACAAAAGCAACAATGGCTGAGATCAACTCTCAAACAGATTTTGTTGCTAAAAATGATGACTTTATCGCTTTAAAAAATGAAATAACTGAGCATATCCAAAAAACTGGAGCATCTACAACTGAAGAGTTAAATGCTACGCAAATCAATGGTGAAAACTTTGAAACATTCTTAAATGGTAGAATTGCTATTATTGGTGAAAATATTGTTGCTAGAAGAATGGTTACAATTGAAGATGACGTTGTAAACGGTTATGTTCATACAAATGGTAGAGTTGGTGTTATTTTAGGTGCTACTTGTGCTCCTGAAGCAAAAGAAAAAACAGTTGCTTTACTTAAATCTTTAGGTATGCATGCAGCTGCAATGAAACCAACAGTTATCTCTTATGCTGATTTAGATGCTGAATTTGTTGAGTCTGAAAACAAAGCAATTATTGCTGATATCGAAAAAGAAAATATTGAGTTACATAGACTTGGTAAACCTGAAAAAAACATACCTGAGTATGTTTCTATGTGTCAATTAACTCCTGAAGCTATTAAAGCAGCAGAAGAAAAAATGGCAGAAGAATTAAAAGCTGAAGGTAAACCAGAAAAAATTATACCAAATATTTTAAAAGGTAAAATTGCAAGATGGATTGAGGATAATACTCAATTAGATAAAGCAAATGCTTTATTATCTCAATCTTATGTAATGGATGATTCTAAAACAGTTGAAGAAGCAATTGCGCAAGTTGATCCTTCAATTAAACTTACTACATACATCAGATATGAATTAGGTGATGGAATTGAGAAAAAAGAAGAAGATTTTGCAGCTGAAGTAGCAGCACAAATGGCAAAATAGTTTTCGCTTTTGCTTATGGAAAATAATAATAAAATAAGCAAAACCCTAAATCCTGTTCTACTAAATGTAGAACAGGTAAGTCATAAGTTCGATTATGAACTTTTTGACAATATAAACTTACAATTAAAACAACAAGAAAGTATTGCAATAATTGGTATTAGTGGTACTGGAAAATCAACTCTATTAAACATATTTTGTTCACTTTTAAACCCAAACTCTGGAAAAGTTTTTTTTCAAAATAAAGATATATACTCTTTAGATGATGAAGAACTAACAAAGTTAAGAAGATATGATTTTGGAATAATTTTTCAAGCACACTATTTATTTAGAGGCTTTAATGCAATACAAAACTTAGAGATATCAAAACTATTATCAAATAAGCAAATTGATATTGATCTATTAAAATTATTAAAAATAGATCATATATTAAATCAAGGTGTAGGTGAGCTAAGTGGTGGCCAACAACAAAGATTATCAATAGCTAGAATATTATCTAAAAAGCCAAAAATAATATTTGCAGATGAACCAACAGGAAACCTAGATAAAGATACAGCATTTGATGTAATTGATGCTTTATTTGATTATACTTTTAAGAATAATGCTGGTATGATTTTAGTTACACATGAGAGAGAATTAGCATTTAGATGTGATAATGTTTATGAACTTAAAAATAAAAAATTAGAAAAATTAAAATAGCTAAAAGGATAAACTTGATTTATAAAAATATAACACTTATTACTAACACGCAGATAATAAAACAAATATTTACATTGGTTTGTAATAAGTTATCAATAAATCTTGAAATATATTCTGATGATAGCAATATTAGTAAAACTGATATATTAATATATGAAGATATAGATTATAAAAAAGAAGATGTGATAAGATATAAATCTATGTGTACAGTATTAGCTGTAATTGCTAAATATAAAGCGTATGAGTTTGAAAGTGCATATTTAATTAAAAAACCTTTTTTACCATCTCAATTAGTAACTTATATATCTGAGCTTGTAGATCAAGTAAGTACATTTGAACAATTATCAAAAGTACCTAAAATTGAAAAAGAAAATATATCAAATACAAATGAATTTGATGAATTTTCATTTGAATTAAAAGATGACAACTTAGATATCCAAACAGATATGAGTAATGAAGTAGATGATTTAGTAGATTTTATAGATACTATGGAAGAAGCTAAAGATATAGAATTAGATGATTCAGAAGATATAATAATAAAAAAAAGTGATTTAGGTCATGGTGGTGTTTTAGATCAAAAAGAGTTAAGTAATTTACATAATATTATAAATGACAGTGAAATTACAGGTAGTAGTATTGATGAAGTAGTGGATGAATTACCAAATAATGAAGATGATGATTGGTTAGAATTAAATGATATTATAGATGATGTAATAGAAGATATATCTCAAGAGCCTGAAGTAAATAAAAATGATGATATATTATTAGTTTTAAATAAATTTACTATGGATGAATTAGCACCACTATTAAATAAACTAGATCAAGATATTATAGATAAAATATCTGCTGGTGAAGATGTTGGTATAAAATTAAGGTTGGAGAGATAAAATGAAAGATGTTCTAAATAGAGGTTCAATTTTAATACTATCTGGACCTAGTGGATGTGGTAAAAGTTCATTATTAAAAGAGTTATATAAACAAATTGATGATTATTATTTCTCAATATCTACAACTACAAGAGATCCAAGAGTTGGTGAAAAAGATGGAGTTGATTACTATTTTGTAAGTAAAGATGAATTTGAAGATGGTATTGATAATCATGAGTTTCTTGAGTATGCATTAGTTCATCATAACTTTTATGGAACATCTTTAAAACCTATTAATAAAGCTTTAGATGAAGGTAAATTAGTTATTTTTGATATAGATGTTCAAGGGCATGATTTAGTAAGAAATAAATTAAATGATATCACTACTTCAGTATTTATAACAACTCCAACTTTAGAAGAACTAGAAAAAAGATTAAATTCTAGAAATACTGATGATAAAGATGTTATTAAAAGAAGACTTGAAAACGCAAAAGAGGAGATAGAGTATCTTGATAAATATGATTATGTTTTAGTAAATGATGATTTAGAAAAAGCTGCTAAAAAATTGATATCTATTGCAAATGCTTCAAGATGTAAATCTTCATTATTTAATAAAAAAGATATAATCTCTAAGTGGTATAATAAATAATCTAATTAAATAGAAAAGATAGTTACTCTATCTCTTCTATTGGTACAGGTTGTGCAAAATAATAACCTTGAGCATGAGATATACCAAGTTCTGTTATTTTATTAAATATATCTTCACTACTAACAAATTCAGCAATTGTAGATAGATTTGTTTTATGTGTATATTGTGATATTGTATTAACAATAAGCTCTTGATTCTCATTTGTACTTATCTCTTTAATAAGTGAACCATCTATTTTTACAAAATCAACTTGCAGTTCATTTAACATATTAAAGTTTGAATATCCAGCACCAAAATCATCAACACCAACTTTACATCCATATGATTTTACATCAGCTATAAATTTTTTTGCTAAAGTGAAATCTTCAATCTCTTCAGTTTCAAGTAGTTCAAAATGAAGCATTTTAGCTTCATTAGGATTATTTTTTAAAGTATCAATTATATAATTATATGTAGATATTGTTCTTATATCTTCAAATGAAACATTAACTGATACAATTTTATTTTTCTCTTTTATAAAGTTAATACATTCATTTATCATTAGTTTTATAATCCCAGAGAATAGTTTTGCTTTTTTAGCAATTGGTAGGAAGTGAAATGGTGATATAACAGTTCCATCTTTTTCAATATATCTAATAAGAGCCTCATATTTATAAACTTCTTTTGTTTTAGAATCAATAATAGCTTGATAAAAAGCTTTAAAACTACCATCTTCAAGACCAGTTTTTAATTTTTGGATCCATTTTCTATTTTCTATATAGTTATTTTTTAATGAGTGTTTATATTCATCATATTTTATTAGTTTTATATAATGCTCTTTAGCATGAGATAAAGCTCTTAATGCATTTGTATAAGCACTTGTATTATCTCCAGTAGATAATGCAACAGTTATATCAAATCTTATAATTTCAGAATCTACAACTATTCCATCTTTTTCAAGCAGATCTATAAACTCTTCACAAGCTTCTTCTAAATCGGAAATCGATATATCTTTTTCTTTACAAAGAAGGGCAAACTTATCATCTCCAACTCTATAAATTGTATTATCAAATTTATTTAGATTATTTTTTATAAATTCTGAAAACTCTATTAAAATTTTATCACCAATCTCATCACCATAAAGTTCATTTATATTTGAAAATTGATCAATATCTAATATTGCTAAAAGTTGATTTTTTTTATATTTAATCTCTTTTATTAATGCATTTCTATTACCAATATGTGTTAAGTTATCTAAATATAGATCTTGTAATTCGTGATAAAGAAGTGATTTAGCTATTTTCTCAAAAAGTTTTTTAATATCAATTGGTTTTAATACATATTGATCAATACCAAGATTTATAGCATCTAATAAATATGAAGAGTTAGAAAAAGCAGTAGTAACAATAATAGGGATATTATCATTTATCTCTTTTATTTGTCTTACCATATCTAGTCCACCAAGTTCAGGCATATTTATATCTGTGATTATTAGATCTATCTCATCTTTTTTCTCTTTGAATGTATTTAAACCTATTAGACCATTTTCACATGAATATACTTTTTTTGTATATTGTGTAAGGATATCTGTTGTTACATCTCTTAAATCAAATTCATCTTCACAATAAAGTATTGTGATATCTTTTAATTTATTATAATTAAATCCCATAGTTAAACTTCTTTCACTAAATATTTTTGATACAATATATTAACATAAAAATTTAAAAGGTAGTTTAAATGTTTAAAAATATATTAATTTTAAATACTGGTGGTACATTTAATAAAACTTACAGCCAAATAAAAGGTAAATTAGAAGTTCCAACTCACTCAAATGTATTAAATACGATACTTAAAGATATTTATAAAACGAATAAAATACCAAATATTAAAACAATTATTTCAAAAGATAGCCTAGATATTACTAAAAAAGACAGAGAAGTATTATTAGAAAATATTATATTTTCTAATGAAGAAAATATTATAATAATTCATGGTACAGATACTATGAATAAAACTGCTAAATTTTTAAATAAAAGAGTTAAAAATAAAACTATAATATTAACAGGATCTATGCAACCTTTTAGTATTAATAAAATAGAACCAACAGGAAATTTATTAATGGCATTAGGATTTATACAAAATATAAATAAAAGTGGTGTATATATATCTATGAATGGACTAGTAGATAAGTTTACAAAGATAAAAAAAGATTATAAAAAAGCAGTATTTAAAAAAAGAAGTAAAATAGATGAGTAATATAGAGTGTACACACTGTAATTTATCATTTCCTAGTGAAGTAATGATAAATGAAGAACCAAACTTACATTTTTGTTGTAAAGGTTGTCAAGGTGTTTATCATCTTCTAAAAGATGATGGACTAGATAGTTTTTATGAAAAAAAAGGGAAAGAGAAACTATCACAACCATTAGCTGTCGATGAAGATGCCAGCAATTTTGATCTTGAAAGCTTTAGACAAATATATATAAAAACAACTCCAGAAGGATTTTCTTCAGTTGATTTAGTAATAGAAGGGATACATTGTAGTGCTTGTATATGGTTAAATGAAAAGATATTAAATGATGAAGATGGAATACTTGAAGCAAATATAAACTTCTCAAATCACAAAGCAAAAATTGTTTGGGATGATGATATTATAAAACTATCTTCAATTATTCAAAGAATAAGAGCAATAGGTTACAACGCATATCCATATAAAACAGGTGTAAAAAATAGTGCAAATGTAAATAAAAAAAGGGATTATTTTTCTAAATTAAGTGTTGCTATTTTTGCATCTATGAATATCATGATGATAGATGTTGCTAAATATACTGGTTATTTAACATCTATGAGTGATGATGCTAAGTTTATGATCCATGTTGCTGAGTTTATTTTTGCAAGTCCTGTTTTATTTTATAGTGGAATTATATTTTTCAAAGGTGCATATTTTGGATTGAAAAATAAAATAATAAATATGGATTTTTTAATAGCATTTGGTGCAGTTTTAACTTATATTTACTCTTTATATGTACTATATAGTGGAAATGGACATAGTTATTTTGATAGTGTTGCTATGATTATCACCTTTGTACTTGTAGGAAAATACCTCGAAGTAATAGGTAAAAAGAATGCAAATGATACAATAGATACAATCAAATCTTCAATTCCTTATGAAGCAACAAGGATAAAAGATAATGAAAAAGAGATTATTGGTGTTGATGCTATACAAATAGGTGATATTATAGAAATTAAAAATGGACAAAAAGCTTGTGTCGATGGAAAACTTATAAGTGAGTATGCTTCATTTGATCAAAGTAGTATTAGTGGAGAAAGTATTGATGTTGTAAAACAAAAAGGTGATACAATATATAGTAGTACAATCAATACAAGCGATGTAGTAGTATATGAAGCTACTAGTACTTATGCTAATAGTACATTTAATTCTATAATTGAATTACTGGATAACTCTTTAAATACAAAACCAAAGATTCAAGATATAACAAATGAACTATCAAAAAACTTCTCACTTATAATATTACTTTTAAGTATAGCTACATTTACTGGATGGTATATATACAATGGTGATTTTGAAAATGCACTTGTAGTTTCTATTAGTGTTATTGTTATTGCTTGTCCTTGTGCTTTAGCACTTGCAACTCCTATTGCATCACTTATTGGAATATCTTGGATGAGTCAAAAAGGTGTACTTTTAAAAGATGCAAAACTCATTGAGATCTTTAATGAAATTGATACAATAGTTTTAGATAAAACAGGAACAATAACAAAAGCACAATTAGAAGTTGTAAATATATCAAATAAAGATTTAACAAAAGAGCAGTTAAATATACTTTATACTTTAACAGATAGTTCAACACATCTTGTAAGTATGGCTATAAAAAAATATCTTAGTTCAAACTATGATAACTTAGAGTTTATTAAACTAGAAGATATAAAACAAATAGCAGGTGTTGGAATAGATGCAAAATATAACAATCAGCTAATTTATGGTGGAAAATCACAAGATATAAATAGTAAATATACAAGCTTTGAGTTTAAAATTGATAATAGATCTATAGTAAAGTTTGATCTACAAGATAGTATAAAAGAAGATGCTTTACAGATGGTTGAGTTTTTTAATAAACAAAATATTGATGTGATAATATGTAGTGGAGATAATGAAGAGGTTGTAAAAGATGTAGCAAATAAACTAGGTATAAAAAACTATAAAGCAAATATGAAACCACAAGATAAATATGATTTTGTAAATGAACTAAAAGAGCAAAATAAAAAAGTAGCAATGGTTGGTGATGGTGTAAATGATACTTTAGCTTTAAGCAAAGCCGATATATCTATATCTATGGCAAGTGGAAGTGATATAAGTATAAATGTAAGTGATGTTGTTATTTTAAACAATTCATTAAAATCACTTATTAATAGTTTTTATATATCAAAAAGAACATATAAGTTTATAAAACAAAACTTAGCTATATCATTAGTATATAATGCTATTACTATTCCAATAGCAATGGCTGGATATGTAGTACCATTATTTGCAGCACTTTCTATGAGTTTATCTTCACTTTTAGTTGTAGGTAATAGTTTTAGAATAAAAAAAGATATAAAATAAAAAAGGTTTAAGATGACAGATATATTATGGTTAGAGTTAGTTGTAGGGCTTATTATTAGTTTTTCACTTTTAGGATTACTACTTTGGGCAGTTAAAGGTGGACAATTTGATGATGGTAAAAAGCAGATGAATGGATTATTATTTGATTCAACAGAAGATCTAAATGATGCTATAAATAAAGAGAAAAAGATAAAAGAGTTAAAAGCAAATAAAGAAAAAAATAATTTAGATTAAAAATTAGATATAAAAAAAGCCTAAGCAAAAATGCTTAGGCTTTTTTAGTGAATGAGGTAAAAATTATTTACCAAGTCCAGTAGCTTTTAAATCAGCTTCGCTATATCTAGCAACTTGACCTTTCATAACACCTTTCATTGGTCCACCATATGTACCATTTTTGTATCCAACTAATGCAGCAGATACTTCATCTTTAGTCATTTCCGAAACAACTTTAGATTTTCCTAAAGCGTGTTTTTCAAAGTTTGCACCATGACAACCTTTACAAGCTCCTAAGTTTACTGCTGCAAATGCTGCAACACCACATACTAATGTTCCTAATATAATCTTTTTCATATTATTCTCCTAATTATTGAATAAGGTATCTTATCATTGATAAGCTTTTATATTTCTTATAAAACAATATTATAATGGAATTTTATAATTATTATTACTACTATTATGAAGCATAGATGGAAATATTATATTTTTTTAGATAAAATCTAAAAAATATAATATAAAGATGAAATAATGATAAAAACAAAAGCCTTAGTATTATTAAATATGGGTGCAGCTAGAAGTAAAGATGAGTTGAAAACTTTTTTATTAAATATGTTTAATGATGAGAATATATTAAGTATAAAAAATACTACACTTAGATCTATGCTTGCCTCTTTTATAGTTATGTTACGACATGATAAAGCTTGGGAAAACTATGAACAAATTGGTGGAGCTTCACCACTACATGAATTAACAGAACAACTTATAAAAAAACTACAGATAGCTTTACCACAATATTATATAACTACAGCTATGAGATATACATCTCAATTTGCACAAACAGCAATTGCAAAAATAAAAGAAAATAATATTAATGAAGTAGTTCTTCTTCCACTATATCCACAATACTCTACAACTACAACTAAGTCTAGTCTTGATGACTTTATAAATAAAGCTGGTGATGCTTTTAATGTTAAAATAATAGAGCCATTTTATAAAAATAGGTTTTATAATCAAGCAATAATAAATAATATAAAAAAGTCATCTAATAATATAGAAAATAGACATTTAATATTTTCAGCTCATGGTTTACCACAAAAAGTGATAAATAAAGGTGATGTATATCAGCAACATATTGAGCAAAATGTAAAAATATTAAGTGATATGTTACAAGAAGAAAATATAAATTTCGCTTCTATATCTTTGGCATACCAATCAAAAGTTGGACCTATGAAATGGCTAGAGCCTAGTTTAGATACTAAATTACAAGAGTATAAAGGAAAAGATGTTTTGATATATCCTATTTCATTTATAATTGATAACAGTGAAACAGTTTTTGAACTTGATATTGAATATAAAGAGATAGCTAAAGATTTAGGTGTTGGTGGCTATAAAGTAGTAAAATGTTTAAATGATGATGATATGTTTATAGAAGCTATAAAAGATATTATATGATATTTTAAAAATAACTAAAGGAATTATTAATTGGAAGATATAAAAAATGAAATTATTCATGAGATTCAAAATAAGACTGTTGATTTACATACAGTATATAATAATCTAGATTCTTATGTAGATATAGATGAGTGTATTGATGCTTTATCCCATAACTATACTGATTATTTAGGTAGAACGATAATACATATTTTAGTAAATATTAATAATTCAAAATTACTTAAAAATTTAATTGATAATAATTCATTAAATTTAGATCTTAATATACAAGATACTCATGGATGTACAGCTTTACATTATGCTTATTTAATGGGAGTTGATGACTGTATTAATATACTTGAGAATAATAGTTTAGTAGATACAAAAATAACAGATAATAATAATCTTACAGCTAAAGATTATAACAATAAAGAAAATATTGATAAATTTACAAATATAATTGTAAGATCACCTATAATTGATAAGTATATAACTGATACTAAAACAGGTGATAGATTTGACTTTTTTATATTAGATTCACAAGAAACATTTATAACATTAATAGCACAAAATCTTGAGTTGGAAAAAGAATGGACACAATTAAATCATATATTTCAACATTTTAAATTTGATGTATCTCAGCAAAATAAGTATGGATCAACTATATTACATATATTAGCATCACATAGTAATAAATTTAAAATATTGTTTGATAATAATGTAATACGACCATCTTATTCTGTATATAATAATGAAAAAAATGAATTATATAAAATTAAATCTGTTAATACTTTTAACAATCATGAAGAGATTAGTTTTGAGAATAGAAACTTACAACTTATAAAATTTCCAATAAGTAGATTGATTGAGTTAATATTTGATAATCAAGATATATCATTAAATAAGCTTAATACAAAAGATAAAAATGGAAATAGTGCATTAGATATTGCAATTAAAACACAAAATATTATCTTTATAGAAACTTTAATAAAGAAAAAATTACTTAAACTTGATGATCAGTTTATTAAGAAATTATACAATCTTGAATTACATAATTTAATTGCTGATTTATTTAATAAAAATTTAATTACATTAGATGAAATTAAAGATAAAACTATCTATATGGATATTTATCTTAGTTTGATTTCTTTAAATAATATAGATATATTTGTTAAGATATTTAATAGTAAAGATAAATTATCATATTTTGATAATAATTTAAAAATGTCATTAATAAATCAAATGATTAATGTTATTCCTAAATATATATCTGAAAAATTTGTTGAAGATATGGATTTAGATTACAATGATGAACAAAAAGCTAAAATTAAAGAAATTATTAGCAATAATGAAATAAAAGAAGAAGAACGTAAAAAAAATGATTTTAATTCAGTATTTTTAATTATTATAATTGCAGTTATTATTTATTATTTTTCTTAGTTAATACAAATTAAAATAGGAGCATATATTATGAAGTTTAAAATTATTTCATTACTTATAATTAGTATGATACTTATTGGGGTATTTTATATCTTAACATCACCATATCGTATGGATAGGGTTAAAAATTGGTTTAATAATACTGAAGTAGTAGAGTATAATAATTTAAGATGAAATTAATATACTCCTATTTATTATCTTTTAACCAATCCTCTAGACATACTAACTCTTCAATTGGTTTTGGATCTTCTTTTAAAATAGTAGCCATACTTTTAACTCCCATTGATAATAGATATTGTAAATTATCATCAAAAGAAGCCTCAGTGATTATAAATATATGACTTTTATGTACTTCAAATAAATATCCACCATTTGGAATTGGTGTTTGAGATAAAGTTATTGTATAGTGATCTTTGATTATACTCTCATCTTGACTATACATAAGTCCTATATTGTAGCCCTCTTGAGCAAAACCTTTAATAGCAACTACTAAAACTTTATTTTCTCCATCTTTTGAAGAGTTAAATATCCCTATAATATCTTTAATAGTTGAATATCCTGGTATTTTAGATAAGATACTCTCCATAAAAGCACCAAGTCGTGTTTGTACAAAGTGTCCTAAAATATATAAAAATAAAACTAAAATAAATAAAACTAATGTAAACCAAATCCACTCATGACTAATAGGTGTAAACCCAACTACTTTAAATACCCAATTTACAAATTGATCAATTTTATTAAATAGCCACAATACTAGTAATACAATAGCAACTATTGGTAGTAACCAAAAAAGTCCTTGTATTGTTCTTTCTGTGAACCTTTTAAATAATTTTTTTATCAAATTAACATCCTATCTTTTTTTCTCTTGTTTTTGTTTTTCTCTTCTTTGACGATCTAGCATAGCTTTATTTCTTCTGTTTTTTTTGTAATCAACAAACCCTTTTTTCTCTCTTAGAGATTTTTTCTTTGCTTGTCTTTGTCTTGGTTGTCTATCTGTTAGTTCAAAGCCTTTATAGATCTCTCTTTTTATACTAAGTTTTAGTTGAACTTCTATTTTTGTAAAGAAGTTATAATCGTTTACTGTAAGTAGTGAGATAACTTTACCACTTTTCCCTGCTCGTCCAGTTCTTCCACTTCTATGTGTAAATTCATCTGTATTTTCAGGTAAAGAGTAATTTATAACTAAAGGTAACTCTTTTATATCAATACCTCTTGCACTAATATCAGTTGTTACTAAAACTTGTACTTTTTTATTTCTAAATGATGTAAAAGCTTTTAATCTATCGTTTTTCTTTATATCACTATGAACAACAGCTGCTCTTATACTTTTAGAGAATAAGTAAGAGTTTACTTCATTTGCTTCATCTTTATTACTTACAAATACCATTGCTTGATCGTTACCAATTGATTTTAGTATTTTTGCAAGAAGTTCATTTTTTCTTTTCTTATCAACTTTATAAGATTTATGATTGATTGTATTTACAACATCTCTTCTTTGAGACACCTCTACAGTTATTGGTTCATACATAAACTCTTTTGCAAGTTTTTTGATATTTTGAGATACTGTTGCACTAAACATCATCATTTGTCGTTTTGTTGAACATTGTTTTGTAAGGTAAGTGATTTGTTCTAAAAATCCACCATCTAACATAGCATCAACTTCATCTAATATAATAGTATTTACACTACTTAGATCTACATGACCATCTTTGTGTAGATCTATTAATCTTCCAGGAGTAGCAACAATTATCTCTACACCTTCATTTAAAATACCAATTTGTTTATTTTTAGGAACACCACCTAAAATTAGAGTATTTGTAATATCAAGATATTTACTATATTGTTCAATATTAAAAGATATTTGACTAGCAAGTTCACTTGTAGGTGCTACTATTAATGCTCTTAATATTCTATTTTGGGGATTTGATTGTTTTGATACTTTTTGTAAAGTTGGTAGTACAAAAGCAGCAGTTTTTCCAGTACCTGATTTACTACCTCCTATTAGGTCAAAACCTTTTAAAGCTAAAGGGATAAGCTTTTTTTGAATAGCCGTAGGATTTTTATATTCTAAATCTTCTATAGCTTTTAGTAGTTCATCTTTTAAACCTAATCTTTTAAATGTTTCAAGCACAAATATCTCCAATTTTTTTAATGAAATTATAACATAAGTCTAGTTACTTTAGTGAAATAAATTCTTAGATTTCTATTTTTTATTTTATTTAATATTTTTCTATAAATAATAGCTGGTTTTATAGCGTTTATATTGTCAATATTATTAAATAGCTCTATACTATTTTTAACACCAATCTCATAAGCTAAAACAGTTAAATATAGTTTTGTTTTTTCATCTTTTATATCTTTTAATTTTTTGTTATATAGTATATTTAAATAAGTTGAGCCTATTTTTATATTGTTATGCAGATTAAATAAATATGCAGCATCTAAAATTCTTCTATCTTTATAAAGTTCATAATAAGCTTGAAGTCCAATAGTTTTACTGTTTATTAACATAGCTCCAAATCTTGCATCAGATGTTAGTGCATATGGATTAAATGATGTTTTAACTTTTATCATAGAAAATATTAGATTATTAGGTAAATTATATATATTTTGATATTTATCTATAACTTTTTTATTGATCTTTATTAGGCTTTCTTTTACACTTTTAGGTAGTTTATATATTGAAAAATAAAATCTATTATTTTTAAATACTTTCTCTTTATACTCTTCAAGTAATGATATTTGAATAATTTTATCTTTAAAATGTGAGTCTAAATAATCACCAATTAAAAGCTCATCATCTAAAGGTGTATCATAAATAACAGCTAATTTTCTATATGTATTTCTTAAAACCAACTCATCTCTAAATGCTTTTTGATTTGATAATAAAAAAAGATCTTTGTATCTTTTATTTATTATTTGTTGTGCAATTTTTATATTTTTTGCTATTGTTTGAACACTAATAGTCTCTTTTTTATAATCTATTATTGTTCTTTGTTTAAAGTTATTTGAGTATTTTACATATAGATGTTCATTTGTAATTAGTGGAACTTTCCAGTACTTTGATATATTTTTGATATATTCATCTATTGAAGATTTATAAGCTTTTATAAATCTTTCATACTGCTCTTTAGTATTTTTATTATAAGCTTCATGTTTTTTATAATACTGCATTAAATAGTTTACTTTATCATTAGCAAAACTATTTGAATAAATAATAAATAATAAAATAAAAACTTTAATCATCTATTTTTGTTTATTTAACTCTTCATCAAGTTCTTTATATGCTTTATTTACCTTATGCATATCTATTTTTTTCATTTTTACCGGTTGTTGTTTTATCTGTTTTTTTGAAGAACAAGCTTGAAAAAGTAGTGAGGTAAAAATAGTAAAAGTTATTAAAATTAGTATATTTTTCATAGTTTAGTACCTTTTATATAATTTATAGATAATTATTTTATCATAAATTTGGTTAAGTAGTTAAATATCAATGTATAATAAATTAATTTTATCTTATAATAAGGGTATAATTACTATAAGTTAAAATAAGGAAATATTATGAAACTTTACGCACCGTGGGAAAAGGCATTTAACAAAATCTCAACACCATTTGAGCATTTTATACATGCACAAACAACAACAGGTATGATACTAATGTTTATGACAGTAATTGCATTAGTATTAGCAAATACGCCACTTACAGAATCGTATGCACACTTTTTTCATACAAAAGTAGATCTGTCAATTGGTTCATGGACATTATCAAATAATATCCACCATTGGATAAATGATGGATTGATGGCAATATTCTTTTTTATTATCGGATTAGAGATAAAAAGAGAAATATTAGTTGGTGAGTTGTCAAATATAAAAGTTGCAATACTACCAATATTAGCTGCAGTTGGTGGTATGGTATTTCCTGCACTTATTTATTTAGCAATAAATAATGGAACTGCAGGTGCAAATGGTTGGGGAATACCAATGGCAACTGATATTGCATTTGCTATTAGTGCTTTAGTATTATTGGGAAAAAGAGTTCCAACTGCACTAGTAACATTTTTAGTTGCTTTAGCAATTGTGGATGATTTAGGTGCAGTTTTAGTTATTGCAATATTTTATACAGACCAAATTCACTTCTTACAACTAGTACTTGCTGGTGGTATGTTTGTAGTTATGGTTATATTTAATAGAATAGGAATAAGAGCAATATTACCATATTTTATTGTTGGATTGTTTATGTGGTTCTTTATGTTAGAATCAGGTGTTCATGCAACAATAGCAGGTGTAATAGCAGCACTTACAATACCATCTAAACCTAGACTTACTGCAAAAGATTTTGCATCTAAAACTCAAGAGTTATTAAAAGAGTATAGTAAGTATGAACAAAAAGAGGATTATATGATGGATGAAAATCAAAAAGCTATTTTAATTAATATTAAAGATAGAATTGATGCAGTAGGAACTCCAGCTGCTAGATTAGAACATGATCTACATCTACCTGTTTCATTGATTATTATTCCATTGTTTGCTTTAGCAAATGCAGGTATTAGTATAGATTTCACTTCTATTAGTACTACAATTGTTCAGCCAGTATCTTTAGGTATTATAGCTGGACTTATTTTAGGAAAAGCAATAGGTATCTTTGGTATTTCATATATAGCAATAAAAACAAAAATAGCAACACTTCCAAAAGGAAGTACTATGTCTCAGCTATTTGGTGTAGCATTTTTAGGAGGAATTGGATTTACTATGTCTATTTTTGTAACTGATTTAGCATTTATTGGTAATGCAGATTTAATCTTCCAAGCTAAAGTAGGTATTATATTTGCATCACTATTTGCAGGATTATTTGGATACTTTTGGTTAAAGATGGTTAGTAATAATAAGTAGATAGAATAATAATTATAATTTTAAATTAATCAATAATTAAACAATTTATGTTAATATTGCAAAAAAATTAAGGAAAAATTATGAAAAAAACTATAATTTCAACATTAGCAATAGTTGCTCTTAGTGCAACTGTATTAAGTGCAAATACAAATAAAGAGATCAAAATGGAAGCAAAATCTGCTATCATGAAGATGGGAAAAACTCTTAAAATGAATATGAAAAAGAGTATGAAAGAGGGTGGCGTAGCAGGAGCTGCTGAGTTTTGTACAAACAAAGCATCTGTTTTAGCTGCAAAAGTTAATAACTCATACCCAAAAGGAACATCTGTAAAAAGAGTTACTTTAAAACCTAGAAACCCATCAAACATGGCAAAAGCTGAAGATAAAAAAGTATTAGAACAATTTGCTTCAATGGCAGCAAAAGGTGAGCAATTACCAAAAATGAAAGTAGTAGAACTATCAAAAGGTCATTATAAAGTTTATAAACCATTTTCTATGGGTAAAGCTTGTGTAAAATGTCATGGTGATATAGCTAAAATGGATAAAAAAGCTTACTCTATTATTTCTAAAAGATACCCACAAGATAAAGCAACTGGATATAAAGTTGGTGATTTCAGAGGTGCATTTGTAGCTGAAATAATTAAAAAATAAATAACAATATAGTTAAAAATATAACTATAAAAAGATCAAATCGTATTTGAAAGCTAAGTGCTTTTAAAATATGGTTTGAACTAATCTTTTTAATACCATCTCCAAAATATGGTTTTGGTTTTAAAACTCCATTATAAGCAGTATCACCACCTAAACTTACATCACAAATACCAGCAATTGCACTTATTGGATAACCTGCGTTTATACTCTCATGTAGTGAAGCGTATTTAAAAATATTGAAAAAAGCTTTTTTACTAAACATAAGTATTGCTATTAAAAATGCTGTAATTCTTGAAGGGATATAGTTTAACATATCATCTAACCTAGCTGAAAACTTACCAAATTTTTCATACTTTTTAGTTCTATAACCAACCATAGAATCAAGTGTATTTACACCTTTATATATAAATAATCCTAAAATTCCAAAAAACAATAGATAAAATAATGGTGCAACAACTCCATCACTAAAGTTTTCACCATACGTTTCAATTGCAGCTTTATTTATATCACTACTACTAAGATCTTTTGTATCACGACTTACTAGGTATTTTATATTTTTAGGATTTGAGATGATATCTTTTACACTGTTGTACAACATATTTGATGCAATCCCCATTGATGCAATAATAGCTTGTATATACCAAGGTAAAAAAGTAAGAGGGTAAACAACAATAGTAATAAGAATCAATAAAGATATAGTTAGTAAAAAACCTCTAAAGATACTATCTTTATAAAAGTTTTTTTCAAAGTATTTTATAAAATCACCCATAAAAATAACAGGATGTTTAATAAAATTAAACTCACCAAAGAGTCTATCTATAATATATGCGAAAAGTGTGATAGTAATATTCATAAGAAATTATAGCCAATTTAACACATATTTAACACTAAATGGGTAATATTAGAAAAAAATTAAAAGGTAGATTATGAAAATTATTTTTTCTATATTATTATTGTTAAGTGTATCAAATGCTTCTATGTTTCAAACTGTAAGCAAAGATGAGGTTAAGTTAGTTCAAGATGGTAAATCTAAAAACTACTGTCCAAATTGTGGTATGAATCTTACAAAATTTTATAAAACAAATCATATTCATAACAATCACCAATATTGTTCAATTCACTGTTTAGTTGAATCATCAAAAGGTAAATTACCAAAAGATGCAAAAGTAGTTGATGCTAAAAAATTAGTACATATCGATGCTTCAAGTGCATACTATGTAATTGGTTCAAAAATCAAAGGTACTATGACTATGAATAGTAAATATGCTTTTGCTTCAAAAAATGATGCTATGGATTTTGTAGCAAAAAATGGTGGAAAGATTTACGATTTTAAAGATGCTTTTGAAATAGCTACTAAAGACTTTAAAAAAGATATGAAAATGATCACAAATAAAAGGGTGAAAAAAGCATATAAAATGGGAAAAATGTTATATACTAAAAAGTGTGAACATAATAAAATCGATCTAAATAGTTTTTCTAATATTGCAAATCTAAAAGCTTATATCAAAGATAATAATATTTGTAAAGTAAAAAAAGATAAACAACTTCAAGTTATAAGTTTATATCTATGGGATATTAAAAAACTTCATAAACCAATGACAAAATCAAGTGCAATAGCAGTACCAAAAGATGCAAAATGTCCAGTTTGTGGAATGTTTGTTGCAAAATACCCAAAATGGGCAGCTCAGGTTAAAGCAGATGATCATAGTCACTATTTTGATGGTGTAAAAGATATGATGAAATGGTATTTTTCTAAAAATAAAGATCTAAAAAATATTTTTGTAACTGATTACTATACTACAAATAAGATAGATGCTAAAAAAGCATTTTATGTTATTGGTTCAAATGTATATGGACCTATGGGAAATGAATTAATACCATTTTCAACAAAACAGAAAGCTAATGAGTTTATGAAAAACCATGAAGCAAAAGAGATAATCAAATTTGACCAAATAACTAAAAAACTAGTTGAGTCTTTATAAGATTATTTAAAAATTATTTATGAAAATATTATTTGTTTTGTTAGTGGGATTAGTTTTATTTGTTGTGTATGATTATAAAATATATGATAAAAAACAAAAAATAGAACAACTAAAAAATATATCAAAACAGATAAATTTTCATACAATAAAATTTGATTTTAAATCAAAAAACTACAAAGAGTTCGTTTATGCTAAATAAAGAACTCTTTTTATTCTCTATAAAACTTCTAAAAAAAGATAGATCAGCTCATATTTTTTCTATGTTTATTTTTATATTTATAGTTTTTATTTTAGCTTCCGTTTTATTTATTAGTTCATCTATTAAGTTTGATCTAAAAGAGTCTATATCAGCACAAAATCAAATTATAATATTTAAACAAAAAGCTGGAATTAAAACTCAAATAGATGAGAGCTATATAGATGAGATTATCCAAATCACTGGTGTAGCTAATGTGCATGGAAAGATTGATGGGTATTATTATTTTAATACTGCTAAAAAATATTTACATATTGTAGGTGATGAAAATATAGATGAAAACAATATGATAGTTGGTGATTCTATTAAAAGTTTATTAGAACAATACTATTATAAAGACTATTTCAACTTCTACACAAATGGAAAAAAATATAAAATAAATATCAAAAATACTTTAAATCAAAATACAAATATAATATCAAACGATATTATGATTTTAAATAATATAACTGCCAGTGAGGTTTTAAATTTTACTGATGATGAATACTCATATTTAGAGGTACAAGTACCAAATGATAGTGAAGTAGATTATATAGCTCTAAATATAAAAGAGAAGTTTCCCCAACTATTAGTAAGTACAAAAGAGCAAAGATTGAGTGATTTAGAAAATCTATTTTATTATAAAGGTGGAATTTTTCTTATTGTTTATATAGTAGCTTTAATATCATTTTTTATATTATTATATAAACAAATATCATCTGTAAATAGTGTAGAGAAAAAACAAATAGCAATTTTAAGAAGCCTTGGTTTTAGTATTAATAATATAATAAAAATTAAGTTTATTCAAAACTTTTTAGTATCAATATTTTCATATATTTTTGCTGTTTGTTTAGCATATATTTATGTATTTATTTTAAATGCACCACTACTTAAAAATATATTTGTAGCTAATATTTCAAATATTAGTTTTACCCCTATTATTGATTTTAATATACTTATAGTTATATTTTTATTTACAGTTGTTCCATTTTTACTAGCTATTATTATCCCATCATGGAAAAGTGCAATTAGTGATATAAATGAGGCTTTAAAATGATAAAAATAAAAAATCTATACAAATCTTATGATAATTTTGAAGCACTAAAAGATATAAATCTTTATATAAAAAAAGGTGAAACTATAGTTTTAAAAGGTGTAAGTGGAAGTGGTAAATCTACACTACTAAGTATAATTGCTAGTTTTTCAAAGCCAAGTAGTGGAGATATAATAGTAAATAATATACCAATAGCGAAACTACCAGATATACACTCATGTAAATATAGAAATGAAAATATAGGTTTTATTTTTCAATCATTTAATCTAATTGAGGATCTAAGTGTAAAAGATAATATATATGCCCCTTTAGTAGTAAGTAGTATTGAAAATAAAGATGAAGCTTTAATAAAAGCTATGAAAAAAGCAAATATCTCTCACAAAAAAGATGAACTTGTTAAAAATTTAAGTGGGGGAGAGAAACAAAGATGTGCAATAGCAAGAGCAATTGTTTTAAATCCTAGTATAATAATAGCAGATGAACCAACAGCATCATTAGATAGAAAAAACTCTTTAGATTTTATAGATGTTATAAAAGAGTTTAAAAAAGATGGTAAAACTATTATCATATCTACACATGATACAATTTTTGATGAGCAAGATTATGTAAATAGATATATCAATATCCAAGATGGAAAAATTATAAACTAATATGAGTATATTTTTATCTTCAAATGTTATTGTGTTATTGTGTTTAGAGTTTGTATTATTTTTATTTGCAATATATAGTCTCCTTATTAGTTTAAATATAGTAAAAAATTGGGACTTTGCAAAAACTACATCTTCTCAGTATAACTTAGAAAAAAGAAGTTTTTTAGTATCTACGATTATATATTTTACTATTATTATTAAGATATTTTTATTTTTATTTTTTGCTTGGACACTTGATAGTTTAGCTTCTATTGTACCTGGAGCTATGTGTGCAGCTGGTATTATAAATGCAAACTCATATGGGGATATATTATTATTTTTAAAAATATTTATTATATTTATTTTTACACTTTGGATTATTATAAATAAATTAGACCTACAAGAGATAAATTATCCATATATAAAGAAAAAATATCTATTGTATATATTTACTTTTTTATTATTATGTGTTGAGATTGTTTTAGATTATTTATACTTTTCAAACATATCTACAAAAGAGCCAGTTTTATGTTGTAGTGTTGTTTTTGGTAGTTCTAGTGCTATTAGTTCACTACCTTTTAATTTGAGTATATCTATGATGCTTACTATTTTTTATATTTTATATATTTTGATTCTAGTATCAAATATTACTAAAAATTCATTTGTAAGTTTTATTAGTGGATTTTTATTTTTATTTGTAGCTTATTATAGTGTTACTTATTTCTTTGGAACATATATTTATGAATTACCAACACATAAGTGTCCATTTTGTATGCTTCAAAAAGAGTATCACTATATTGGATATATTGTATGGAGTAGTTTATTTTTAGGTATATTTTTCTCAATCTCTTCTTTTATATTAAATGTTATTATCAAAAAAGATTTTAAATTTACTTATAAATATGCCATTTTATTTAGTAGTATTTTTGTATTATTATGCTCATCTTATGTTTTGGTGTATTATATTAAAAATGGAGTTTTATTATGAAAAAAAATCTATCTACAATTGTTATTATAGCTCTTATTATATCTATTATTGTAATAGTATTTGTATCTATGTCAAAAGCTCAAAATATGACAGTATTATATAAAAACAATACAAGTAAACAACCAATAAATATCATAAAAGGGAAGTTCCAAGATAGTGATTGTGGTATGGTTATAAATGAGTTAGATTATGTAGCACAAGTAGTATCACCTTCTGGAAATACTTGGTTTTTTCATGATCATGGAGGTATGGCTCATTGGCTTTATAAAAAACCATTTAAAAATGAAGCTGTTGTATGGGTTTGGGCAAAAGATGTTATGCAGTATATAGATGGTAAAAAAGCTTGGTATAGTAGAACAGATGATACACCTATGCACTATGGATTTGGTGCTTATAAAAATAAAAAAGATGGATATATAGATTTTGATACTATGAGTTTGTATATGATGCGTGGTGAAAACCTTACAAACGCAAAAGTAAAAAAACAATTGTTAGGAAAATAGATGGAAGCAGTAAGTATAATATCGATTATCACTATAGCATTTTTAGGTTCATTTGGGCATTGTATTGGTATGTGTGGTGGAATAATTATTGCATATAGTAGTACTAAAATAGATGAACAATGGACAAAACAAAAACAAGCTACTGCACATATGTTTTATGCAGCTGGTAGGATATTAACATATACTATTTTAGGAGCTATGTTTGGTGCTATTGGTGGTGTTGCTATGTTTAGCAATAATGCAAATGGAGCATTGCTTATATTTGCAGGTGTTATTATGCTTCTTACTGGACTTAGTTTATCTGGTAAATTAAAATTCTTAACACTTATAGAACACTCTTTATCTTCAACACAATGGTATCAAAAAACATTTAAGTCATTGCTTCATACAAAATCATTTTCAAGTTTCTTTGTACTAGGTATGTTAAATGGATTGCTTCCATGTGGATTAGTTTATTTCTTTGCTATTACAGCAGCTAGTACAGGGAGTGCATTTTATGGGGCATTGGTTATGGCAATATTTGGTTTAAGTACTGTTCCTGCATTGTTTAGTTTAGGTTTTTTTGTGGGATTATTTAAAAATAGCACCTTTAGAACTACTATGATAAAACTAGCCTCTATTAGTATAATTTTATTTGGAATATACACTATGTATCAAGGTTATATTTATATAAAATATGATCAAAAAACTATATCACAATGTTGTGAATTTGATCCAAACAATCCAGATCTTCACGATCATAAATAACTATTAAGATATAGCTTTTAAAATCCTAGTTATATCTAATCTTTTTTCCATAGATGATACAAACTCATCTATGGTTTCTTTTTTGTATTTCTCAAACTTTTCATCTTCAAAAAGTCCATGTACAAAAGTACCTTTAATATTATCTTTTTCATAATATAGAGGATATTTTTTACTTATACCATGGTGTATTTCAAAACCTTTTATATCTTTACCAAAAATATTATAAACTTTTTTATCTAAAATTTTATCTTTTACAAATATTATATCATCAGGTATAAATCCTAATGCTTCTTCAATAGTAGGTGAATCAGTTTCTATTGCATTATTGTCTATTATATTTTCAAACATCATCTCATATCCACCACAAATACCTAAGATATTGTTTTTTAGTGTTTTTATTTGCTTAAATAATCCTGTATCTTTTAACCATTTTAGATCTTTGATTACTAGTTTGCTTCCAGGAAGAATTATTAAATCATAATTTCCTAAAGAGATATTAGAATTTATAAACTCTAAACATATATCTTTATCATTTATAAGTGGTTCAAAGTCATTGTAGTTACTCATAGTAGGGTAGCTTATTACTGCTACTTTTTGTTTTGCTTTACTACAATCTTGAGTTATATTTTTAATACTTAAACTATCTTCAAATCCAAGATTAAAAGGAGTATATGGTAACACACCAAGTACTGGTATTTTAAATTCATTTTCAATGATTTTTATACCCTCATCAAAAAGTGTCATATCCCCTTGAAATTTATTTATAATAACTCCCATAACATTATGTTTTAGTTTTTTAGGAAGTAGATTATAAACTCCCCAAATAGATGCAAACACTCCACCTTTTTGAATATCTGCTACAAGTATTATTTTTGTATCAAACTCATTAGCTATATATATATTAGATAGATCTTTATCCATAAGATTAAGCTCTACAGGACTACCTGCACCTTCACAAACTATACAGTCATATCTATCATCTAAATACTCAAAAGATCTTTTTACTGCAGGTTTAAGGGTATCTAGGTCTCTATAATAACTTCTTACATCAGATGTATGTACTACTTTACCTTCAACTATAAGTGTTGAGTTGTTTTTACTACCTGATTTTAGTAAAATTGGATTTAAATGATATGAAGTAGGGCAGTTTAAAACACTAGCTTGAAAGTGTTGAGCTATTGCAATTTCACTTTTATCATCACATATATTTGAGTTGTTTGATACATTTTGTGCTTTAAAAGGTGCTATACTATAGCCTAGATTTTGTAAAATCTTAGCTATAGTAAATGTAATAGTAGATTTACCAGCATCGCTACTTGTTCCAAAGATGCTAATATTTTTTAGTTTCATACTAAAATAATTATCGCTATATTTAAAAGTATAATCTCTATTAGTTCTATACTAAAACCTATTGTATCACCATTTAAAAAACCTAGTTGTTTTTGAAGTTTTTTTAGTATTAGTTTATTTAAAATTGCAAGTGGCAAAAATAATATTTTAAATACCAAAGATACAGATACTGAATTTTTTAGGGTATTTGGAAAATAACTTTTAGGATGAAACTCAAAAGATAAAGCAAATAACACACTAAGTCTTGATAAACTAAGTGCTATAATAACTGCTAAATAATGGCTATGAGATAATAAATATGTAAGTGCTAAAACTTTTAATAACACAAAACAAAAGCTTCCAATAGCACCAATTGATCCAACTTGAGGTTCATGCATAACCTCATAAACATCTTTTTTACTCAAACTTGCATACCAACCATCAATAGTATCTGCAACTGCTTCAAGATGTAAAAATCCATATAAAAAAAGATAAATAATACTAACAAAAATAGCTGCATACCAAGATGGAACAATGTAAGAAAATCCAATATGAAGTGCAGATATAAAAGCAGCTAAAAATAAACCTATAAATGGTAAAGCTATTAGTATACCTTTATAAAATTGTCTATTTGCATCAAATTTACCTTGATTTATTGGTAATATTGTAAAATATGATATTGCATATACTATTCCAGATATTATATTTTTCATTTTAATCTTACCCCCAAGCTAAATTTTACTTCATAAACTTCATTACAAAAAGAAGTTAACTTTGATCCTATAATTCCTGTAAGATCTACAAATCTTCTACTTTGTTTATCAAATGGAATTATACCACTATTTACATCATTTAACACAAATATAATATTAGATTTTATTTTAGATATTTTTTCTAAGTGATCTATAAAGTACTCGTTTGGTTTTTCTATATTATTTAATATCCACATAGAGATACAATCAATTAGATATGTTTGATTTTCATCTATAATATCTAGTAAATTATGACTTTGCTCTATACTTATAAATTTATCTTCTCTTTGAAGTTTATGCAAATCAATCTTCTCTTGCATAGAGTTATCACCATATGAGTTGTCATATGTTGCTATATAGTATGGTTTTTTATTTTGGCTTAGCATTAAAGTTTTAGCCTCAGCTAAAGCTGATTTCCCAGATTTTTGCCCACCAAAGTAAAGTATTTTCATCTAAGCTAAAAACTCTTCAACTTTTTTAGTAATTTGCTCTTTATTAAGACCATTTAAAAATCCATAAGCTAAACATCCACCAGCTCCAACTCCCTCTTTTGCTTCACCATCATCATATAGTTTAAGTGCAGGATGAGTAGAACTTGAAAAATCAAAATCACTATAATATGTATTTAGTTCAAAATCAAGCATATTTATTAAAGCTTTAATATCACTATTATTATCATTATATACCCATGAAGTTGTACATAAAGATAGATTTGAAGTTTCTATTTTACCATTCATTTGTCTCAAAATTGAGTTTACTACAAGTAGTACAGCGGCCATTTGTGTTCCACCTGCAAGTATTATAGGAATACGATTATTAAGTCCAAGTATAAATCCAGCAACAAATATAATCATATTATCACTTACTTTACTAAGAATAGAAAATACATCATCATTTGAAGTGATATTTTTTAGTGCATCGTATACTACTTCATCTCTTATACTATTTGGTACATCTTTAAAACTAGATGAGAATAATTTATCACACTCATATCCCAAGGCCATAGCAGTAGCTCTAGCACTAGTTGTTCCACTAGGAACTGATTCACCTAGTATAATATACTCATCTTTACATTCATAAGCTTGACCAAATGCAGTTGCTTTAGAAAATATATCAAGTGCATTTATATTAGCACCATTATTTATAGCATCACTTGGTTTTATATCAAAGTTATGTAGTTTAAAATAATCAATATGAGGTTTTACTTCAAGTCCTAAATCTAAAAGCTCAATATGATTAAAAGGATTTAAAGTATGAATAGCACGACTTATAAGTGCTGGTGTTGGTACACCTTTAGGAGTTTCTGCAATATTTGGCATACTTCTTACTTGACCTGTACATATAAACTCACTATCAAGTGTAGGAGTTAGATAGATACTACCAGGTATTCCAGCTTGTGTTATACCTTTGATACTTGAAGTTGCACTATTACTAAGAGCTAATATAAAAGTTGCACTTTTACCTCTTAAACTTTCAATAAAATCTACTCTTCCCGTAATATTTTTAATCATTCTTTTCCTTTATTTGTATTGGACAATATTTTTAAACTCTTTTTGTTTTGCCCATTTTAGTTTTTTTAGTTCAGGTTCATTGTAAAACTCTTTTACATATCCTACACATAAATAACCAACTAAAGTAAACTCTTTATTTATATCTAAAATTTTATCTATTTTTTTAGTATTTAAAATACTAACCCAACCTATACCAATATTTAATGTTCTTGCCATTAGCCACATATTTTGTATAGCACAAACTACAGAGTATTCACCCATCTTTTCTTGACTTGTTTGACCTAAAATCTTTTTGCTTGATTTTTTATAATAAACAGCAATATTTATTGGTGTCTCTTTAATACCTTCTAGTTTTAGTTTTGAATATAATTTAGAAGTTTTAAAGTACTTTTTACTTTTTTTATACTCTTTTTTGAAGTTTTTATATACTTTGTTTTTTATATCTTTATCTTTTATTACTACAAACTTCCATGGCTGAGAAAACCCAACTGAAGGAGCATGAAGTCCTGCTTGTAGTATTTGATTTAGATATTTATTTTTAATTTTTTTTTGTAAAAAGTTATTTCCACGAACATCTCTTCTACTTAAGATTATATTTTCAAGAGTTTTTATATCATCTTGAGTAAAGTTCATTAATCTACTTCGTTATATAAACTATCTCTTTGAACTGGTATAAATCTACTTGATTGTATTAGTTCTAAAAACTCTTTTTGTTGCATTCCATTTGCACTTGCTGCTCCTGCAGCGGAATTGATTGATTCTTTTTCTATTGTACCATCAAGATCATTTGCTCCAAACTCTTGAGCAATAAGAGCTAATTTAATAGTAGAAGTAACCCAGTAAGCTTTTAGATGAGGTATATTATCTAAGATTATTCTAGATATCGCAAATGTTTTTAGTATCTCGTTTGCAGTTGGAAAGTTTGTAACTTTTAAAAAGTTATTCTCTTTTTGATATACAAGTGGTATAAATGCATTAAATCCACCAGTAAGATCTTGTAGATCTCTAAGTCTTATCATATGATCTACTCTATTTGCACGACTTTCTATATGTCCAAATAACATTGTAGCATTTGATTGTCGCCCTTTTTCATGCCAAAGTTTATGAATATTAAGCCATTGTTGTGATGTAACTTTCCCTCCACATATTCTTTTTCTCACCTGCTCATCGAATATTTCAGCTCCACCACCTGGCATAGAATCAACACCATTTTTTATCATAAGATCTATAATCTCTTCATGTGATTTATTATATTGTTCACTTAAAAAATGGATCTCAGCAGCAGTAAGTGCTTTTACATGTAGTTGTGGATATTTGGCTTTTATTTTTGAAAATATCTCTAAGTACCAATCAAGTCCAGTATCAGGATTGTGTGCAGAAACTATATGAACCTCTTTTATACCATTTTTAACACTTTGATCAACAGTATTCATAATCTCTTCATGTTTTAGTGTATATGGTTTTGGGTTTTTTCTACTTGCACTATATGCACAAAAATGGCACACATCTTTACAAATATTTGTAGGGTTTATATGTCTATTTACATTATAGTAAGTTTTTCTTCCATGTTTTTCTTCTCTTATTTTAGAAGCATATTCGCCTAAAGTTATAAGGTCTAAATCATAAAGTGCAACACCATCTTCATAAGATAGTCTAGCACCAGATTCTAGTTTTTCAATTAGTGTCATGATTTAGCCTTAAATATGATCTAAGATTTTTGTTAAATCTTTTTCATCTATAATAATATTTGCAGCCTCTTTTAAAACATCTTTTGCACAAAAAGCAATTCTAGTATTTGCATAAGGGAACATTGAAAGGTCATTTGCTCCATCACCACAAACAAGAGTTGTTTCTTTTGTAGCACCTAGAAGTTCTTGGATTCTTTGAATCATATCCCCTTTGCTTGAAGAAAACATCATATCTCCACCAACAAGACCAGTTAATATACCATCTTTTTCATGTAATATATTCGAAAAATCTGCATCAATTCCTAGTATCTCTTTTGCTGGAGTTGTGCCAATTCTAAATCCACCAGAAAAACACACTACTTTGTAGCCTTTTTCTTTTAGTGCTTTTATAGTCTCTTTTGCTCCTGGTATTAAAGGTAAATCTTTACAAATCTCTACAGCTTTACTATACTCTAAACCTTTTAGAAGTTTTACTCTTGTTGTAAGTGATTCAAAAAAATCTAATCTTCCACTCATAGCTTCTTCAGTAATTTTTGAAACTTCCTCTTCCAAGCCTAATTCTTTAGCTAAAAAGTCAATAGTTTCTCCATCCATTAATGTGCTGTCAAAATCAAATACTGCTAATTTCATTATTTACCTTTATTATGTTATAATCGCGATTATAACACAAAAAAGGTTAAACAATATGTTTGATAACTTATTAGATAAACTAAAAAATGATACATATATCACTTTAGAAACAACACCATCACATGAACCAAGCTTTGATCCTATAATAAAAAAGATACAAGAGTTTGATTTAGCAAAAAAAGTTGATGGTTTTTCAACAACAGATAATCCTCTAGCAAAACTAAAATACAATGCACTTTTTGCTGCAGCAAAACTACAAATGCAATTTAATAAACCAGTAATTGCAACAATGAGTATGAGAGATAGAAATAAAATAGCACTACAAAGTGATCTACTTGGAGCTAATGATTTTGATGTAAGAGCGATACTTTGCTTAACAGGAGATCCAGCTTCTATGAGTGATCAACCAAGAGTAAAAGGTGTATTTGAAGCAAATTCATCAATGTTATTGGAAATTATAAATTCATTTAATCATGGTATGGATTATAGTGGGCGACCATTTAATACTGCACCTAAACAAATTTATCCATTTTCAGTTATAAACTCTTTTGCAAAATCATTTTTATCTTTAGAAAAAAAGATGCACAAAAAGATTAAAAATAATATCAAAGGGATTATCACTCAACCTGTATATGATATAGATAATGCAAAGATATTATTAGAACATTTTAATAAAGCAAAAGAGGGTTTTAGTGATGATAGAAGTGATGCACAATTAATACTTGGAATTTTTCCTATTACTGCATTTAGAACAGCTCAATTTTTATCTTCTCATGTACCTGGTATTCATGTACCTTCATCTTGGATAGATGCTCTTGGAGTTGCTAGTAAAATAAGTAAAGAGGAAGAGTATAAAGTAGGATTAAAATTAAGTATGGATCTATATAATGAGATTAAAGCTTTTCATCCAAAGATTCATCTTATGACTGCAAATAAATTTGATATTGCTGCGGAGATTTTGAACTAAAATCTTTATTCTTACTTTTTTAACAAAAAATATTTTATTTACTTATTTCCTAAAATTTAAAATTGCATCATCTTTGTTGTGATGCTACCTTCTCTTTTGATTTGTTATTCTCTAAAGTTAATTTATATTTCTTTTATTTTAAAAAAAAGAAAGGAAAGAGAGTAATATTAAAATTATGTGTGAATTTGAATAGAAAAAAGTTATTTAAAAGAGTATATTTATTATACCACCGCTGGAAGTTGATAGTTTGGTAAAGTTTCTTCACTATATTTAGTTATATCTATAGTTTGTGGAAGTTCAAAGTTATTTATAGTTTCATTTTTTTCTAAAACTCTCATAGTTATTTCACCATTATTATCTTGAACAAAATATTTTTTACCAAGTGCTTTAATAGGAGAGTTTCCATTTACATCAAATCCACTTGTGCATAAAAAGTTTATATCTTTTGTTATTGATATAGTTTTTAGAAAAATATATGCAACTTTTATAGCCATATATGATCCTGGTCCATTTACATATATGATATTATTTATAGAATATTTTTTTAAAATTTCACTAAATATCTCAGGTAAAGCTTCACTTGTTTTACCTTCAATACTTAGTGTATCTATTAAAGTATTATTTTCATAAATACCTATTAATATTGGACTAGCTAGTGAAATTACAAATATATCTATATTTTTAGACATTAAGCTTTTACCTTTGCATAAGCCATTTGAAGATTTTTAGCTTCTACTTTATTTTCAACCTCTTCAAGATCTACAATCTCATAATTAGCAGGATTTTCTAAAAGTTTTTTTGTAAGTAGATGATTTAGATGATGACTTCCAGCATGAGCTGTATATTGTCCTATCATTGTATATCCAAGTAAACTCATATCTCCAATAGCATCTAAGATTTTATGTCTTACAAACTCATCATCAAATCTAAGTCCTTCTGGATTTAAAATCTTTTGGTCATCAAGTCCTATTGCATTATCTAAACTAACCCCAAGTGCTAAGCCTTTACTTCTTAAGTATTGAACTTCATGTAAAAATCCAAAAGTTCTAGCTTTACTTATATTTTCTTTGTATTGAGCTATTGAGTAGTCAAATTTAAATTGTTGTTTTCCAATACTTGGATGATCAAAATCAATAGAAAAATCATATACAATATGGTTTGATGGAGATAAAGATACTTTTTTACCATCTACTTCTAAAGATACTTCCTCTTTTATAATCAGAGCTTTTTTTGTCTCTTCTTGTTCTTGTATTCCAACTTCATCTAAAAGTAAACAAAACCCACTAGAACTTCCATCTAAAATAGGAATCTCATCATTATCTAATACTACTCTTAAATTATCAATTCCATAAGCATAAATAGCAGATAAAAGATGCTCAATAGTTGATACTACTACACCATCTTTTCCAATTACTGTTGCCATTTGAGTATCTACTACATACTCAGGTTTAAGTGGTATTGATACATTTTTATCTTTTCTATAGAATACTATTCCACTATTATCATTTAAAGGTTCAAGTGTCATAGTAATAGGTACACCTTTATGTAATCCAATACCAACTATCTCTACACTCTTTTTTATAGTTCTTTGTTTCATTATTTAAACTTTATTTTTTATTTATTTCTTTTTTGGCTTGATTGATGATATTTGTGATTCTAGTTTTTATCCAGTTTCTATCCATCCATTCAATAGGATCAACTTCTATACCTTGTACTAAAATACCAAAGTGTAAATGATCCCCTAAAACAGCACCAGTAGTACCACTATTTCCTATTTTAGAATTTTTATATACATCTTGCCCAACAGATACATCAGTATTACTTAAGTGAGCATATAAACTTCCTAAACCTAAAGAGTGATCAACAATTACAACATTTCCATATATCCCTAAGTAAGAGTTAAATACAACTTTACCAGGGTTTGAAGCAACAATCTTTGCATGTTTAACTTTTGCCCAATCCATACCTAAATGCCACTCTTCATCTATTTTATTTTGTTCAAATATATATGATCTTCTTTCTGCAAAACCAGCAACTGTTCTTGATCCATTTAATCTTCTAAAATTTTTAATTTTAAATGAATCAATTTTTGAATAATCCATTTTTGTAAGACCAATTTTTCTTAAAAAATCTACATTCTCTTTTCTTACAATTTTATTTTGTGCTACAAAAATATCTTTTAAACTATCAGGGATCTCATGTCCACTTTGAGTTAATACATTTTTACTAACTTCATTTATAAACTTTCTATCTATTTTAATAGTATCTTTTTTTAATTTTGGTTTTTGTATATATAAAGGTACTTTTGATACTGTTTTATTTCCAGCTTGATCTATTGCAACTAGATTTACTATTAAAAAATCTTCTATATCAATAGGCCATGCAATTAATGATACATAATAGTTTTCTTTATAAAAAGGTGTTAATTTGAATTTAACTTTATCATTAAAAGTGATATAGGCTTCTTTTAGATTTTTATCAAATACTTTTACAACAGCAACAGCACTTCCACCTCTTTTTATATATCTTGAGTTATTAATTACACTTGCTATTGGTTTGATTTTATCAATTTTTATATCAAAAGTTTTATTTATACTATTTCCATTTAAGAAATTCCATTTACTATTATCAATAGCTTCAACTTTTATTTTTACTAAAGTATTTTTATAAAATGGACTTAATTTTGGAGGATTAACTTCAATTATTTGATCTTTATTAGTATTATTCACCATTGATTCTTCAGCTAAAACAATATTGTTTTTATCATCTATAAATGTAATTTTATAGTATTTTAAACCACTTTGATCAGTTATTTGTATTTTTAGTTTATCTTTTAGATTCCAAAATTTATTTGTATCTATTATTATTTTTGGTTTATCTTGTTCAAAAGTTGGAGATACATATATAAAACCAGCTCCTGCTATTAGTGCTATTAATAATACACTAAATATAAATGTACCAAAACTATTTTTTCTTCCACTTCTTCTCATTTATCTCTCCATACTTGTTATATAATCAAGTAATATTTTTTTAGATTCTTCAATATCTTGAGATTCTATTCTACATCCTGCTGCATTTTTATGTCCGCCACCATTAAAGTGTGCTGCAACTTTACTAATATCTATAGCCTCTTTACTTCTTAAAGATACTCTTGTTTTACCATCAGATATTCTTAAAAATATAGCTATATTTACAACTGCAAGATTTAACACTTGATTTATAACTTCATCACAATCTTTATATGATGCGCCAGTTTGCTCTAGCCATAAAGGAAGTACATAAATTATTGCGATATTACCTTCATCGTATAGTTCTAAAGATTGTACAACTTTTGCTTGTATTTGAAGCTTTGCTAAACTTTGTCTCTGAATAAGTTTTGAAGCTATATAGCTAGGATTTACCCCTGATTTTACTAAAAAATTAATTGCTCTAAATGTATTAGCATCTGTTCTTGGTGTTGTAAATGCTAAAGTGTCATCATAAATTCCAGTATATAAACACTCAGCAATATTTTTAGATATAGTTAGATCATTTTTAATAAAAAAATCAAATAATATCTCAGCAGTACTAGCTTTTGTATCATCAACAAAGTTTATAAATCCAAAATTATCGTTTGATTGGTGATGATCAAAATTTATTATTTTGCAATTTTCATCTATAGTAATTGCAGGTCTATTTATATCACCACAATCCATATAAACAGCCAAATCATAAGATTTTGGTAATTGATCTGTAATCTTATCATATCCATGAAGATAGTCTAAATTTTTTGGAAGATCTGATTGTTTGTTAAATACTTTATGTTTTATTTTTTGCTCACTTAAAAAATTACCCATTGCAAGTGCACAAGAAAGTGTATCTGCATCTGGATTTATATGTGAAATTACAACTATATAGTGGGCGTTTTTTATTAGTTCTAGAGCTTCTTTATGCAAAATAATATCCTAATCAAATTTCATCGAAAAATCAAGCCATGTTGCTTGATGAATTATACTTCCACTAGAGATTGCATCGATACCAGAATCTAAATAAGACTCTATCGTTTCTGTAGTAATATTTCCACTAGCTTCTAGTAATACATGAGGGTGTTCTTTATCTCTAAAGTTAGCAACTACTTTTATCTCTTCAGGGTTCATATTATCACACATAATAATATCAGCTCCAGCATCCATAGCAACTTTAACTTGATCAAATGTTTCACACTCAATCTCTATTTTAGTTACCCATGAGATTCTTTTTCTAGCAGATTTTACAAACTCTTTTAAATTAGAAATAGTTTTAAGGTGAGTATCTTTTAACATTAGACAATCATCAAGACCCAGTCTATGATTAATAGCTCCACCTATTCTAGAGGCATATTTTTCAAAATCTCTAAGTTGCGGTCTAGTTTTTCTAGTATCAAGTAAAACAACTTCACTACCCTCTAGTAGTTTTGCATATCTATTTGAATTAGTAGCAATTCCAGATGCATGTTGAAGAAGATTTAAAAATGTTCTTTCACTTGAAAGTAAAACAGAAGCTTTACCTTCTAGTTCAGCAATCACATCACCTTTTTTAACAACTTGTCCATCTTTTAATAAAAATTTACAATCAAATTTTTCTGTTTTACTTAAAGCTTTAGCATATTTAACACCAGCTAAAATACCATTGTCTTTTGCTATTACTCGAGCAGTAAATCTCCCTTTTGGTGCTATATCAAAAAATAGATCACCTCTACCATTATCTTCTATTATCGCATTCTTTACAAATTTCTTAATATTAATTGCCAATTTTTTTCCTTATACTGTGAACATTCGTTCAAGAGCTATTTTTGCATATTTTTGTACATCTTCATCAACTGTTATTTCATTATCATATGTTTTATTTTCTATTGATTTTAAAGTATTATAAAGATCTTCAAGTGTTGTCTCATTCATTGTTGGACATTCTGGTTTTGTAGAACTTAATACGTAAGTATTTTTTTCTCTTAATCTATTTACCATATTAAATTCTGTTCCTACAACAACTTTTTGTTCAGGATCTAGTTCATTTGTTATATAGTTTATAAGTTGAGATGTACTTCCTACAAAGTCTGCTCTTTTTACTATTTCAACATCACATTCAGGATGAACAGCAACAATTATATCTGGATATTTTTCTCTATAAAATTCTATATCTTCAACTGTAAATAGCTGATGAACTGAACAAAAACCATTAAAACAAATAATATCACTAGCCATTACATCTTCAATTGGATCTATTCCAACTACAGCTGATTTTAGACCTATTTGATTTGCAAAGTTTTGACCTAAACATCTATCAGGTACAAAGAATATTTTCTTTCCACTTTCTAGACCTTTATTTATTATTTTAAAGGCATTTGAACTTGTACAAACATATCCACCCATTTTTCCAACTTCTGCTTTTACTTCAGCAGATGAATTGATATATGTAATAGGAAGTATATCTTCATTTTTAAGTCCGGCATCATTTAGGATTTTAAGATTATCTTTAAAATACATAACATCTATCATTTTTGCCATAGCACAACATGCAATTTTAGGCATCATAACTCTTTTATGAGGTGCTAATACTTTAACACTTTGTCCCATAAATCCAACTCCACAAAAAAGGATATTTTCACTTTTTGTTTCCATCGCTTTTTTAGCTAATTCTAAAGAATCTCCTGTAATATCACCTAGTTCAAACACTTCATCTTTTTGGTAAAAGTGAGCAACTATAGTAACATCTAATTCTTTTTTTAATCTAATAATCTCTTTTTTAAAATCCATTAAATTATCCCTTATTTTATTATATTAATATATTAACAAATTTTTGGTTATAATTGCATAAAATAATGATCTTAGATCATAATACGTAGGAACAATATATGGATTTTTTAAATACAAATGTAGTATTTTTAGCAATAGCTTATTTAGTGGGTTCTATCCCTTTTGGATTGATTTTAGCAAAAAGATTTGCAGGGGTAAATGTACAAGAGAGTGGTAGTAAAAGTATAGGTGCTACAAATGTACTAAGAGTTGTAAAACAAACAAATCCAGCATTAGCAAAAAAACTAGGAGCTGCAACAGTAATCTTAGATGCTCTAAAAGGTGCAGTTGTTGTATTAATAGGTATGGCATATGGATTAGATGATGCTACATTATGGGGTATAGCAGTACTTAGTGTAATAGGGCATTGTTATAGTATATTTTTAGGTTTAGAAGGTGGAAAAGGTGTTGCTACTGGACTTGGAGTATTTTTAACTCTTATTCCTATTCCAGCTTTAATTGGAGCTGCTGTTTGGGCATTTAGTGCTAAGGTTCTTAAGATATCTTCTATCTCTTCACTTATTGGTTTAAGTGCAGTTGTTGTTGCAGTTATTTTTATGCAAAATGGACTTACTGTTAACTCAAATGCACCTGTATATATAATAACTTTTGTGATATTTTATAAACATATTCCAAATATTATAAGACTTTTCAAAGGTCAAGAGCAAAAAGTATAAGGTAATTGATGTTAAAAGTAAATATAAACGATTTAACATTTGATTGTATTATAGGTATACTTGATTTTGAAAGAGTAAAAAAACAAAAAGTTATACTTGATATATCTTTTGAGTATTTTTATAACGATGATGGAAGCAACTTTATAGATTATTCTCATGTTGCTTCTTTTGCACAAACTTCTATGGAAAATGAAAAATTCAAACTAATAGAAGATGCAATTTTATACATAAGAAAAGGTTTAAAATCTAAATATGATATAAAAAACTTAAAAGTAAAAATAACTAAACCAGATATCCTTCCAAATTGTGTAGTAAGTGTAGAGGAATAATTAGAAAAAATTATTAAGCTATTTTTTTACTCAATAAGTTAATATACCAAACAGGGATCTAGAATATTTAAGATCCTTATTAAAAGGTATAAATATGACACAAAACTCTCAAACAATCAAAACTATTCAAGACTTAGCAAATAATTCAGATTATTCATTTATAAACTATTTAAATATTGATCCACAATCAAATAAAGATGGAATTGATCATGATCCTAGAGAGGTGTTTAGTGGTCATTATGTATTGGTAAAACCAACACCTATTAAAAATTCACAATATATTATCCATAGTAAAATATTATTTAAAGAGTTAGGAATAAATGATAGCTTAGCAAAAAGTGAAGATTTTATAAAAATATTTTCAGGTGATAGTTCAGAATTACCAGAGCTTATGAAAAATAGATCTTGGGCATGTGGATATGCTCTTTCAATATTTGGAACTGAATATTATGCACAATGTCCTTTTAAAACTGGAAACGGATATGGAGATGGTAGAGCTATTTCAATATTTGAAGGTGTATTTAACAATAAAAGATGGGAAATGCAACTAAAAGGTGGTGGTAGAACCCCTTATTGTAGAGGAGCAGATGGTAGGGCAGTTTTAAGATCTAGTGTAAGAGAATTTTTAGCTCAAGAGCATATGCATGGACTAAATATCGCTACATCTAGATCTTTAAGTTTAATTGTATCAACTGATGAACAAGTACAAAGACCATGGTTTTCAAAAGGTTCATATTCAAAAGATCCAGATAAAATGATATGGGAAAAAGTAGCTATTACTACTAGGGTTGCATCATCATTTATTAGAGTTGGACAGCTAGAACTTTTTGCAAGACGAACTAGAAAAAATGAACATAAAAATGCAAAAGATGAATTAGAAAAAATAGTATTGCATCTAATTGATCGTGAATATAGTGAAAAAATAGATAGTAGTTTAAATATTGAAGATAAGGTAGTGTTACTAGCAAGTGAGTTTTCAAATGCACTTAGTTTACTTGTTGCAAATTGGATTAGAGTTGGATATACTCAAGGTAATTTCAATAGTGATAATTGTGCAGTCGGTGGATTTACTTTGGATTATGGTCCATTTGGATTTTGTGAATTATTTGATCCCCATTATCAACCATGGACAAGTGGAGGTGAGCATTTTTCTTTTTTAAATCAGCCAATAGCTGCTCAAAAGAACTTTGATATGTTTTGTAAAAGTTTAATGCCACTACTTGAACTAAATAGTACTCACTATAAAAAACTTGAACTTATAATAGATAATTTCAAATATAATATGAATGATAAGATGGAAAATATGTGGGCTTCTAAACTAGGGCTTAAGAGTTTTGATTTTGAATTATTTAATGAACTAGTAAATCTAATGTTAGAAACTTTTGTTGATTATACTATTTTCTTTAGAGAATTAAGTAGTATACCAAATAATATTGAAGGTCTTAAAAAAAGTTTTTATAAAGATATAGATCATAATACAAAGCTTCAAAGATCTTGGTTAAATTGGTTTACAAAATGGAATAATAGTATTGATATAAATACACAAGATAAAAAAGATAAATTATCATCTAAAATGAAAAGTGTAAATCCTAAATATATATTAAGAGAGTGGTTCTTAGTAGATGCTTATGAAGTAGCTAATAAAGGTGATTATTCTTTAATATACGAACTTCAAGAAGTTATGAATAATCCATATTTAGAACGAAGTAAAGAGCTTGAAAATAAATATTATAGATTAAAACCACTAGAATTTTTCGATCTAGCAGGAACATCTCATGTGAGTTGTTCATCATAGATTATTTAGTTAAAAATTAAATAATCTATTTGCATTAGAAGTAGTTAAATCTTCTATTTGCTCTTTTGACATATTTAGAAGTTCTGCCATCTTAATAGCAACTTCATTTGTGTATTTTGGTTCGTTTCTTGTTCCTCTATATGGATGAGGAGTAAGATATGGACCATCAGTTTCTATTATTAGTTTCTCTTGTGGAATTTTAGGAAGTACATTTACAAGTTTTCTTGCATTTTTAAATGTAAGAACTCCACCAATACCAAAATAAAATCTATGATCTGCTAAGCTTAAAAGTTGTTCATCTGCATTATAACAATGTAATACTCCACCAACTTCTTTTACATCATTTTCTATCATTAAAGTTTTACTATCATTTGAAGCGTCTCTTATATGTATAATTAATGGTTTTTTATATTTTTTAGCTAAATTGATTTGAGATACAAATACCTCTTTTTGAAGTTTTATATTTGCTATTTTTTCATCTTCATCTTCAGGAAGTCTAAAATAGTCTAATCCACACTCACCAATAGCAACACATTTTTTATGATTAATATATTGTTCTAGATATTTTTCATCATATTGATCTATATCATAAGGGTGGATACCAACTGCAAAAAATACTTCATCATATTTTTCACTTAACTCAACAGCTCTTTTTAGGTCATTTTTATCTGCACCTGGTATTATGAATTTTTTAACACCTAGATCTATTGCACTATTAATAACATCATCTATGTCATCATAATACGCTTTGTTATCAAGGTGTATATGTGTATCTATTAAAATATGAGTACCTTTTTATAGACCCATTCTTTTTTGAATATCACTTAATAAGTTTGGTAGTTCATTTAGATTTTCTCTTTTTATCCATGCAGTAATACCGAAGTTTTTAAATGCATCAAAATCTGTTGGATCATCTATTATTGAAATTGAAGTGAAATTTTCTTTACAAAGTTCTAATTTCTTCTCTTCATAATCAAATATTGTATTAATATCAATAATTGCAACATCTGCATCTCCAGCACATCCACTATGTACAAAACAAGCTTCATGACCTTTCATTAAATTTTCATCGATATCTTCAAAAGTTACTATTTTCATTTATTAATCCTTTATTTGATTATTATATATTATTTTTGCTTAATTATTTTCTAAAGACTTTAATTTTTCTTCAAAATATTTTTTAATCTTAGTATAATCTGTAGTTTCTTTAAAATCTCTAAAACTTCCACCACTTGCATTTGGATGTCCACCACCACCATTTAGTTTAGAAGCAAGTTGCGCAACATCAATGTTACCTGTCGCTCTAAAGCCTGTACTTCCGCGTCTTCCGATGTTTACAAAGAAATCAAAGTCTGGATTTGCTTTTAAAAATGTGTTTGCAGGTATTGAGATATTGTTTAAAGAAAAAGTTAAAATACCTTTATGACCTTTATAATAAACTGCAAATTCTTCTTTTTTATTTTCAAGTAAATATACTAAATATTTAGACATAAGATTATCAATTGTATCATTTTTGTCATCTAGTCTTAGATATTGTTTCTTTAGATTTTGAATATGATCATCTAATACAATATGAGCATCTTTCATATGTATAAAATCCATAGATCTATTTAATAAGTAGTATCTGTAATCTCTATTTTCATCTGGAAATAAGGTAGGATTTATCTCTTGAGAATGAGATATTAATCTCATTAATACTTTTCCAAATTCAAAATATTCATCATTTTCATGCCAAATATCTATATCATCTACAGCTTCAATTAGTTTTTTAAACTCATCACTACACATAGATTCAAACTTTGGATAATTTTTTATAAAATAGTCATATACTATTTTAGTAGCACTTCTACTTATATCTAAAAAATACCAATCATATTTAATTGATGATGGTTTACCAGTTGCATGGTGATCTAGAAGTTGAAGTTTTATATTAAAACCTTCATTGTTAAGTTTATTTATATTTCTATTTAAACTTTTTGATTCATCTAGATTAAGGTTAAGATCACTTATTAAGAAAAATATCTCCTCATCTTTAAAGTTTAAAATCTCTTCTAGAACTTTCTCTATAGATATTTTAACTTCTAAGCCATAGTTTGCATTATAAAATTTACCATCAGGAAATATCTTTGAAGATATTAATTGACAAGTATATCCATCTAGATCAGTATGTGAAATATGAAAAAATTTCATTGCATAATATCCTTAAGTGTTAATGATTTTAAAAAATCATCTATTTTATTTTGTAGATTATTTAATACACTCCATAGGCTACATGATGATGCTTGTAAACTTGGACAATCATCTTGACTACTAGAACATTCAAATACTACTGGAAGTTTCTCTTCTGAAATAGTGGCAATTTGTAAAATACTTATATCTCTTGGATGTAAGGCTAATTCAAATCCACCATTTATACCTTTAAAAGATTTCAAAATATTTTGTTTTGAAAAGTTTTGTAAAATTTTTGCTAAATATGGCTTAGGTATATTTAATTCTTTAGATAAAACATCTACATTCTTAGGTGTAGTACTTTTAGCAATTGATATTAGTGATAATAAAGCATATTCGGTTTTCTTTGTTAATAACATACAATTAGTATATCTAAAAAGTTATGAAATACTAATAAAAATAAGATTTTAATAAATACTTTAACAAATAGTTTTATAATATTTGGTATAATAAAAATAAAAAGGTTTAATTTGCCAAGAGAATTAGAATTTGATATCCAAGAAGAGATAGAATTAGAAGAACCAAAGAAGTATAAAGTATTATTGTTAAATGATGATTATTCAACAATGGATTTTGTAATAGAAATACTAATGGGTATATTTAAAAAAACTCAAGAGGAATCTACAGCAATTATGTTAAAAGTACATAAAAATGGAAAAGCTGTATGTGGTGTTTATACTTATGAAATAGCAGCTACAAAAGTTGCACAAGTAAAGCAAAGTGCTAGAAAAGCACAATTTCCCCTAAAAGCAATACTAGAAGAAGAATAATAATATGATACATGAAAACCTACAAGAAGTCTTTGGAGCTGCTATTACTTATGCAAGAGCAAATAAACATGAATATATAACAGTTGATCATGTTTTTATATATTTATTAGAAGATAGTATAGTTAAAAATATATTTGAAAACTTACAAATAGATATTGAAGATATACAAGAAACTATAAAAGAGTATATAAATAAAAATATACCAAAATTTAGTGAAAGTGATGTAAACCAAGATCCAATAGAAACAGTAACTTTAACATCAACAATAGAACAAATAATAACTCATGCACAACTTAGTGGTAAACCAAAAGCAACAGTAGTTGATATGTTTGTTACTATACTAAAAGATGATAAAAACTATAGTGCATATTTATTAAAACAATTAGGTTTACAAAAAGTAGATATCTTAGAAGAGATAAGTCATGGTTCAAATGATGAGTTTGATGAAGATGAACTTGAAGATGTAATAGAATTAGATATAAATGGTAGTAAAAAAGAGAAAAAATCAGCTTTAAAAGAGAACTCAGAAGAGCTTGTGCAAAAAGCACTTGATGGGAAAATAGATCCTGTAATTGGAAGAAGCAAAGAGGTACAAAGAGTAATAGAAGTATTAGGAAGAAGAAAGAAAAACAATCCAATACTTTTAGGTGAAACTGGAGTTGGTAAAACTGCAATTGCTCAAGGACTTGCTTTAAAAATTGCATCAAATGATGTTCCTGATATTTTAAGTGATGCAAAAATATTTTCACTTGATATGGGCTCAATGGTAGCTGGTACTAAATATCGTGGAGATTTTGAAAAGAAATTAAAAGCTGTAATTAAAGATGTAAAAAAAGAGAAAAATGCAATTTTATTTATAGATGAGATCCATCAACTAATAGGAGCAGGAAGTGTAGGTGGATCATCTATGGATGCTTCAAATATTCTAAAACCTATGCTTAGTGATGGAACTTTAAGAGTTGTGGGTGCTACAACTTATGAAGAGTATAGAAATGATTTTACAAAAGATAAAGCATTTGCTAGAAGATTTGCAAAAATAGATGTAAAAGAACCTACCATTAGTGATGCTGTTAAAATATTAGAAGGTATAAAAGACAAATATGAAGATTTTCATGGAGTAAAATATACTTCTAATGCTGTAAAACTTTGTGTTGAACTTTCTAAAAAATTTATATCAGACAGATTTTTACCTGATAGTGCAATTGATGTACTAGATGAAGTTGCAGTTACAAAAAAGTTTAAATCAAATAAAACTAAAAAAAATATAAAAATAACTCAAAGTGATGTAGAAGCTACAATATCAAAAATGGTACAAATACCTACAAAAACAGCTACAAAATCTGATTTAAGTTTACTACAAAATATTGATACAAACCTATCAAAAAGAGTATTTGGTCAAGATGAAGCTATAAAGAAAATCACAAAAGCTATTAAAATAAATCGTGCAGGTTTAGGTGAAGATAATAAGCCAGTTGGAAGTTTCCTTTTTACAGGAGCAACAGGTGTTGGTAAAACTGAAGTAGCAAAAGAGTTAGCTGCTGTTATGGGTATACATTTTGAAAGATTTGATATGAGTGAATATAGTGAAGCTCATACGGTAAGTAGACTAATAGGAGCACCTGCAGGTTATGTAGGAAGTGATAAAGGTGGACTTTTAACAGAAGCTATAAGAAAACACCCTTATTGTGTACTTTTACTAGATGAGATAGAAAAAGCACATCCTGAATTGATGAATATATTACTTCAAGTGATGGATAATGCAACTTTAACAGATAACAATGGAGTAAAAGCAGATTTCCAAAATGTCGTATTAATCTTAACATCAAATTTAGGTACAAAAGAGGCAAATGTAATGGGATTTGCAAAAGATGAAAGTAGTCCAACAAGCAAAGCTATAAAGGCATTTTTCTCACCTGAATTTATAAATAGATTAGATGAGGTAGTATCATTTAATAAACTAAATGAAGATGTTATTGTAAAAATTGTAAATAAATTTATCTCAAATATAAATGATTCTTTAAAAGATAAAAATATAAAATTGTCTCTTAGTTTAAAAGCAAAAAAACAACTAGCAACTCTTGGATATGATAAAGAGATGGGAGCTAGACCATTACTTAGAGTAATAAGAGATAAAATAAAAGAACCAATTACAAATGAGATATTATTTGGCTGTTTAAGTGATGGTGGAGATGTTAAAATCGATTTTAAAAATGATGAATTTAAGTTTACATATAATAAATAGGTTTTAAAAAATGATACCAGAAATCAGTAGATACTCAATGACATTTCCAAATCCAAGATTTGCTTGTGTAGATGGGATTGTAGCTCATGGTGGAGATCTAAGTGCAAATCGTGTGATGGCTGCTTATGTTAAAGGTATTTTCCCTTGGTATAATGAAGATGATCCAATTCTTTGGTGGAGTCCAGATCCTAGATTTGTATTAAATATTAATGATTTACATATTAGTAAAAATCTAAAAAAACTTATAAGAAAAAATATCTTTGAGATTAGATTTGATGAAAATTTTGTTCAAGTTATGATTGAGTGTGCAAATGCACCAAGAAAAGATCAAGATGGATCTTGGATACATCCTGATATGATCGAAACATATAGTGAACTTCATGCTCAAAAATTTGCACATAGTTTTGAAGCTTATATAGATGGTGAACTTGTAGGTGGTGGTTATGGTGTTATTGTTGGAGATATATTTTGTGGAGAATCTATGTTTTCTAAAGTAAGTGGAGCTAGTAAAGTAGCTTTTGTAGCTTTAGTAGAGCGATTAAAACAAAATGGATTTACACTAATTGATTCACAAATACACACACCTTATTTAGAAAGCTTTGGAGCTAAACATATAAGTAGAGATGAATATTTAGAAAAAGTAAAAGTAGCACTTACAAAACCAAGAGACTTTTAGTTATAATATTTTATTATAATTAAAAGGATTAAAGATGAAAAAATTACTATTACTAGTTTTTATTAGTATCACACTATACGGTAAAACAATCACAAAAGAACAATGTCAAACACAAGAGAATATGATATTTGTACAAAATGAGTGTATAAACTATTTTGTAGAAGAGGGTGAAGCTCAAGGGAAACTAAATATAATAGTACATGGAGCTTGGAAAGATGGTACTAACACACTAGCTAGATATACTCCATTTGCTTCAACTATTGCTATGAATACAGATATTACAACTATAGCTTTTGCTATGCCTGGGTATTCAAAATCATCTACAAATAACCTTGAAGGTTTACTACACGATAAAAAAGTAACAAGATTTGGTAAAAAAGAATATATAGAATTTTTACACCAAGTTTTTGTTACTTTTAAACATAAGTATAAAGCACAAGAGTTAAATGTAATAGCACATAGTGCAGGGGCAGCTTTAAGTGCAACAGTTAGTGCAAAATATCCAAAACTTATTAAAAATCTATTTTTAGCAGGTGGTAGATATGATCTATCAAATTATAAAAATCAAAAAGATCTTATAAGTGTAAATGATTATATATCTAATATTGGAAAATATACAAATTATTTTATAATCTATGGTACAAAAGATACTACATCAAAACCAGAAGTTAGTATAGAGTTTTATAATAAACTAAAAGCATTAAATAAAAATGTAAAACTACTAGAAGTAAAAGATCATCCTCATTTAGATCTTGATATGAGTGATGAAGCAGTTGAATTAATAAGTTCAACTTTAGAAGAGGAGTAAAACTACTCTTCTATATTATAGTTACAAGTAAATAATTTTGCTCTATATTTAAATGTTTTTTTATTATCTTTTTCATTTGTAATCTCTTGAAGATCTCCAAATGGAAGATTTTTTTCTCCCATTTTTCCATAAAAAGAGTATTCTCTTTGATCTTTTAAAGATTTTTTTGCATATGGATCATCTAATGGATTAAATCTATAAAGTACAGATTTATTATCATAATATGGCCAAAATATTTGAGTATTTGAATCTAAAATCTCGTTGTATCTTGGTAGATCATGCCCATTTAGAAGTGAAAATTGTCTATATTCATTAAATAGATATTCTTGAATATTGTATCTATAGCCTATAAATATCCCACCATCACTTCCTATTATATTTCTATTATCACTATTCATTTCACTATTTAAACCATAATCTTTTGGAAATAATCTTAGTTTTGAATTATCAAATAATATATCAAATAGAGTTGAGTCATTATTATATCCTAATCTTTTGTACCCTTTTATGACACTTTTTAAGGCATACTTATCATCTACTTTTGATTTCTTGTATACTTGATTTATATTAAATCTTTGTGAAAATTCTAAAACTTGCCATAATAAACTCATAGATAAACCATTTGGTATATCTTTTTGAGATGAGTATCTAATCTCTTTATCTTCACTAATATAGATTGAGTTCTTTTCACTATTTTTTGCAAGTGGTAAAATCAATATTGCATTTTTATTTATATTATTAATATCTGATGTTGATTGAACTGTAAATAGTTTATCATTTGTTATTTGCTCAAATAATTCCTCATTCTCATCACTACACAACCATAAAAATTTAGTAATATTTGTATTTATATTATTTATAAACTCTTTATGAGTATAAGATATAGGATTTAGAGTACCTTTTATAATTGAGTAAGTTTTTTCAGCTTTTTTTCTATGTTGTTTATATTTTATATACATATTTGAAGCTAATCTATTTGAATATAATCCAACACCATCTAAACTATCTTGTGATAAATAAGATGATATATTAAAAGCACCACATCCAGGTCTTGAATGTTTATTTACTAAAAGGTGTAAAGTTTGTAGTAATAAACTTGTTTGTAAAGAGTTTGTTGATCTATTAAATATTTTTGATGTAAGTGATATTATTTTTGTTTTATCATCTAAAAAGATATTTTTAATTTTTAGTAAATTTTCTTTAAATATATTTATATCTTCTTTTGAATCCTGTTTTAATCTACTACTTACATAATCAAGTGTATATTTTTCAAAAGCGATTTTATAATTGTTTTGTGAAATCTCCCATTGAGTATTATCTTTAAAATTAGCAAAGACAAAATGTTTTTTTATATATATTTGATCTTTTTCATCTATTTGTTTAATATACTCATTTATTATATAAGATAATAATAAATGATAAGTATTTTTATTTATTTTTAGATTTATAAAAGCTTCTTTACTTAGATGATTATTTGTTGTGATATTTATAAATTTTAGATTTTTATTTATTTGAGTATTTGTATTTATTGTATCAAACTGTAGTATATAATTTGAATTTAATAGATCATTAAAACTACCAGAAACACCATCTATTCCATATACTATTGTTCTAGCTTTTAGATGAATCTCTTCATTGTTATATGAGTTTGTAGATATATTATTTGATCTAAAACCAGCTTTAAACAGTTTATTTAAAGCATAAGCTTCTTCTACACTAATGTTTGCATTTGTAAATAGTGCTACCCCATTTACTCCTGAATTTTTAAGTGCAGATGATGCCTTTTCATCCATAAGATCATAGGCTTCTTTCCATGTGATTTTTTTATATTTTCCATTTTCTTTTAATAATGGAGATGTTATAGAATCATCATCTATCCTCTTTGCACTTAATGAAATTGTACTAAGCATTGTTAATAAGGCTGTGTTTGTTATAAATTTTCTTCTTGTAATCATACTTTGAGTATATCAAAATAAAACCAAAGTATCTATTAATATGCAATAAAGTTAACATAAGATATAATAAGCCACTAAAAATTATAACAAGGGTAGGCAAGTGTCGATGAAAAAATTAGAAGATTATGAATTAGGTGAAGATGAAAACTTCGCAGCAATGTTTGAGGAGAGTGAAAAAAGTACACAAACAAATACAGTAACAACAGGTGAAATAGTAGCAATTAACGATGATAACTTTATAGTTAGTATTGGTGGTAAAGAGGGAAGAATTAATCTTTCAGAAATTACTATTGATGGTGAAGTTAAATATAAAGTTGGTGATACTATTGAAGTAATGGTACTTGGAACTAGAGGTGAAAACTTATCTTTATCATACAAAAAAGTTTTACAAAAAGCTAAATTTGATGAATTCTTTAACAAATATGGTGAAGAGCCAGAAAATGTAATTGTTGAAGGTACGGTAGTTTCTGTTAAGCCAAGAGCTGGATTTATTGTAGAAGATAAAGATGGTATGGAATACTTTATGCCAATGGCACAAGGTTACTTAAAAGCAATTGGAGCAGTTGGTAAAAAAATCAAAGCTGTTGTATTAAAAGCAAAACCAGAAACATCAAGTATTGTAATTTCAAGAAAAAAATTAATTGAAGATTACCAAAAAAATAAAGATGAGCAAATTGCTAAATTAATGGAAACAAACGAAGTTAAGTCAGGGATTATCAAAAAAATCACATCTTACGGTATGTTTGTAGATATGGGTGGAGTTGACGGTTTAGTTAACTACAACGAAATATCTTACAGAGGTCCAGTTAATCCATCTCAATACTTTGAAGAGGGTGAAGAAGTAGCTGTAGTTATTAAATCTTACAACAAAGAAAAAGGTCATTTATCATTAAGTATTAAAGATGCAATGCCAAATCCATGGGATGAAATTAAAGAAGAATTAGAAGTAGGTGATACAATCACAGTTACTGTTTCTAACTTTGAATCTTACGGTGCATTTGTTGATTTAGGAAATGATATTGAAGGTTTATTACATATTTCTGAAATTTCATGGTCTAAAAATGTTAAAAATCCAAAAGATTTCTTAACAATTGGTGAAGAGATCAATGTTGAAGTTATCGATTTAGATTGTGATAAAAGAAAATTAAGAGTTTCTTTAAAATCATTACAACCTAAACCATTCAAAAAATTTGTTGAAACAACAAAAGTTGGAGATGTAGTTAAAGGTACAGTTGCAACATTAACTGACTTTGGTGCGTTTGTTACTATTGGTGAAGTTGATGGTCTATTACATAATGAAGAAGCATCTTGGGAATCAAATGCTAAATGTAAAGATATGTTCAAAAAAGGTGACGAGATTGAAGTAAAAATCATCAAGATTGACACTGAAAAAGAAAATATCTCTTTATCTATTAAAGCACTTGACGAATCACCAGCAGATAAATTTGCAGCTGAGTACTCAAATGGAGATATAATCAAAGCTGAAATCAAAGATATTAAAGACTTTGGTGTATTTGTTAAATTAGTAGATAACTTAGATGGTTTAATCAGAACAGAAGATTTACTTCCAACTGAAGAAGGTGAAGAAGAGCTTAAAATTGGTGATGAAATTGAAGCTGTTGTTGTAAATATTGATAAACAAAGAAATAGAGTTAGATTATCAGTTAAAAGATTAGAGTCTCAAAAAAATAGAGAAGTAATGGAATCAGTAAGTGATAATTCATCTATGACTTTAGGTGATGCTTTAGCTGGACAACTTAAAAAATAAATTTTAATTTATTGGAGATACAATGAATAAACCTACGATAGTAGTATGTGATCATATCCACGAAAGTGGACTTGACATATTAAAAAATACTGATGATATTAACTATGTATATGCAGCAGACATTGATAAAGTTGCCCTTTTAGATGTTATAAAAGATGCTTCTGTTGCTATTACTAGATCATCAACTGATGTTGACCAAAAATTTGTTGATGCAGCAGTAAACCTAAAAGCTATTATAAGAGCTGGCGTTGGTTATGATAATGTTGATATGGATGCATGTAGTGCAAAAGGTATAATCGCAATGAATGTACCTACTGCAAATACAATAGCAGCTACTGAACTTACTATGACGCATATGCTTTCTTGTATGAGAAAAATGCCATATGCTCACGCTCAACTTAAAAACGATAGAGTTTGGAAAAGAGAAGACTGGTATGGTCAAGAGTTATATGGTAAAAAATTAGGTGTAATAGGATTTGGAAATATTGGACACAGAGTAGCATTAAGAGCTAAAGGTTTTGAGATGGATGTTGTAACATACGACCCATATATCTCTCCTTCTAAAGCTACTGATCTAGGTGTTGAGTATACTACTAATTTTGATGATATCTTAGCTTGTGATATTATTACAATTCACACACCAAAAAATAGTGAAACAATCGATATGATTGGTGAAAAAGAGATAGCTAAAATGAAAGATGGTGTGATTATTATAAATTGTGCTAGAGGTGGTTTATATAATGAAGATGCATTATATAATAACCTTAAATCTGGAAAAATTGCTATGGCTGGTATTGATGTATTTACAAAAGAACCAGCAACAGATAATAAACTATTAGATCTACCAAATATAATTGTAACTGCACATTTAGGTGCTAATACAGTAGAATCACAATATAAAATTGCTACACAAGCTGCAAATAATGCAATTGAAGCTGCAAGAGGTATTGGATATCCACATGCATTAAACCTTCCAATAGATGAGAGTAAAATCCCATCATTTGTAAAACCATATTTAGAGCTTACTCAAAAAATGGCATTTACAATTGCACAAATGGAAAAATGTGAAATTAAATCTATCAAAATAGAAGCAGCTGGTGAAATAGCTGACTATTTAGATTCATTAATCACTTTTGCAGCAGTTGGGGCATTAACTCACTCTGTAGGAAACGATAAAATCAACTATGTAAATGCATCTTTTGTAGCAAATGAAAAAGGTATTAAACTTGATTCATCAAACAATACAAATGATAGTGTTTATAAAAATAAAGTTACAGTAAAAATTACTACAGCAAATGGTGTTAATACTATTTCTGGAACAATTTTTGATGAAGATGTTCAAAGAATTATTGAGATAAATAACTTTATAGTTGATGTTGAGCCTCATGGTAAAATGATTTTATTTAGAAACTCTGATGTACCTGGTGTTATTGGTGAAGTTGGTAAAACTTTAGGTGATAATGGAATTAATATATCTGACTTTAGACTTGGAAGAAATGATAAAGGTGCTTTAGCAGTTATTATTGTTGATGATAATATAAATGATGATATATTAGATAAATTAAGAAACTTAAGTGCAGCAAAAGCTGTCTCTTTTGTTCAAATATAAGGAGAGATCATGGCATTAGGTATGAGTGATTTAAAAAAAGGTTTAAAGATACAAGTTGATGGTATTCCATATAAAATTATGGATTACGCACATGTTAAACCTGGTAAAGGTGCTGCATTTGTAAGATGTAAGATTAAAAACTATTTAAATGGTAAAACAATCGAAAAAACTTTTCATGCTGGTGATAAATTTGAAACTCCAGATTTAGAACAAAAAACTATGCAATATCTATATGATGATGGTGAAATGCTTCAATTTATGGATACTGCTACTTATGATCAAATCGGACTTACATACGATCAAGTTGGTGAAACTGAAAAATGGATCATCGATGGTATGAATGTTGATATGATGTTTTTTAATGGAAAAGCAATTACTGTTGAACCACCAATCTCTGTAAATATGAAAGTTATTGAAACTCCACCTAACTTTAAAGGTGATTCTCAAGGTGGTAAAAAACCTGCAACTTTAGAATGTGGTGCCGTTGTTCAAGTACCTTTCCATATCGTAGAAGGTGATATGGTTAAATGTGATACTAGAACAGGTGAATATACTGAGAAGGTAAAATCTTAAGAAAAGCGAAGCGTTTTATAAGATAAATAAAATTAACACAATAGCTTTATATTAATTAAAGTTATTTTGATATATAATCCTAGCACTCATATTATATGAGTGCTATTTTTATTTATAGACAATCATAAAAGGAGAAATAATGAGTTTTATACCATTAGGAAATAGAGTATTAGTACAAATACCAGAAGAGAAAACACAAACAGATACAGGTATCTTTTTACCAGATAATGCTTCAAAAGAGAAACCAACACAAGCGGTTGTTGTGGCAATTAGTGATGAAGTAAAAACAATCAAATTAAATGATACAGTTATTTATAGTAAATATGCTGGAACAGAATTAGCTATTGATGGTGTTGAGTACTTAGTACTTGAAGATAAAGATATCTTAGGAATACTAAAATAATTATTTAAATAAATAATTTAGATAATCAACAAAGGAGAAATAAATGGCAAAAGAAATATTTTTTAGTGATAATGCAAGAAATAAATTATATAGTGGTGTTAAAAAATTAGCAGATGCTGTAAGAGTAACAATGGGTCCAAGAGGAAGAAATGTTTTAATTCAAAAAGCATATGGAGCACCAACAATCACAAAAGATGGTGTTAGTGTTGCAAGAGAGATTGAACTTAAAGATCCTTTAGAAAATATGGGAGCTCAACTTGTAAAAGAGGTTGCTTCAAATACAAATGATGAAGCAGGAGATGGTACAACAACTGCTACAGTATTAGCACACGCTATATACCAAGAGGGACTAAGAAACGTAACAGCTGGAGCAAATCCAGTTCAACTTAAAAGAGGTATGGATAAAGCTGGTGAGTTAATTTTAGAAAACTTAAAAGCTATATCTAAAGTAGTTGATACAAAAGAACAAATTGCTCAAGTTGCAACAATTTCAGCAAATAGTGATACACAAATCGGTGATATGATTGCAGAAGCTATGGATAAAGTTGGAAAAGATGGTGTTATCACTGTTGAAGAAGCAAAAGGTATCAATGATGAATTAACAGTTGTTGAAGGTATGCAATTTGATAGAGGTTACTTATCTCCATATTTTGTAACAAATACTGAAAAAATGGTTGCAGAATTTGAAAATCCATATATATTAATAGCAGATAAAAAAATCTCAAACTTAAAAGAGATTTTACCAATACTAGAAGCTGTAAACCAAACTCAAAGAGGTTTAGTTTTAATAGCAGAAGATATTGAAGGTGAAGCACTTTCTACATTAGTTATGAATAGAATTAGGGGAGCTTTAAATGTTATTGCGGTAAAAGCTCCAGGATTTGGTGATAGAAGAAAAGCTATGCTTGAAGATATTGCAATTTTAACAGCTGGAACATTAGTATCTGAAGAGATGGGAATGAGTTTAGAAAATTGTGGAATTGAGATCTTAGGAACTTGTGAAAAAATAGTAGTTGATAAAGATAATACAACTATAGTTAATGGTGCAGGTGATAAAGATAAAGTTGCTTCTAGAATTGCTAAAATCAAAAATGAACTTGAAATTGTAACAAGTGATTATGATAGAGAAAAACTTCAAGAAAGACTAGCAAAATTAGCTGGTGGTGTTGCAGTTATTAAAGTTGGAGCTCCAACTGAAACTGAAATGAAAGAGAAAAAAGATAGAGTTGATGATGCACTTAGTGCAACAAGAGCTGCTGTTGAAGAGGGTATTGTTATTGGTGGTGGAGCTGCGCTTATCAAAGCTAGTGCAAATGTAAATATTGATTTTGTAAATGAAGATGAAAAAATTGGTGCTGAGATTATTTTAAGAGCAGTTGCTGCACCACTTAAACAAATCGCTTCAAATGCTGGTTATGATGCAGGTGTTGTTGCAAATGAAGTTAAAAATTCAAGTGATACACATTATGGATTTGATGCTGCAACTGGAGAATATGTAAATATGTTTGAAGTTGGTATTGTAGATCCAACTAAAGTTGAAAGAGTAGCTATGCAAAATGCTGTATCTGTTGCTTCTTTACTTCTTACAACTGAAGCTACGGTTACAGATCTTCCTGAAGATGTTGTAAAAGCACAAGTTGCACCTGATATGGGTGGAATGGGTGGAATGGGAGCTATGGGACTGTAAGTCTTATAAGTTTTAAATTACATCAAATAAAAAGGGCTAGATTTTTATCTAGCCCTTTTTTTATAACAATTTAGTTTAAAAGGAGGTAACTGTCATTATGATTATTTTCACTTAGATTTTATTCAAGTGAAGCTTAATAGTTCAAGCTTCGTAAGTGTAATCTTGTTTCTTCTATGATTTATTGTTTTAATAAGTTAATTGATATTTTTGTTCCTCTTTTGGATCTAATAAAATTAATATATTTTCTGGAAAATCTACATTGATTTTTTTTATTTTTGTTTAGCTTGAAAATCTTTTAATTTTACAGATTTTTAAAATCTAAATAATTACTAATATTTTCATTGTTATCAAATTCTTTAGTTGTTATTGTTTGCATAATTTTCCTATATCTTCTAACTCTTAATAATCTATATTTATTATCTCTAATGATAAATATAGCAACATAACATTTTGAATCAAGATATGAAATAAGATCATACCTTATTTCATTATCAATAATATTAGCAGGAACTACTAAAGCATTGTCATCATTCCATAATAATTTTTTATATTTAATTTTTTATACAACGAACTGCTAAACCAGCAGCTCTTTCTGCCCCCACAAAATTACTAGTACTTTTTGTTTTAACATAGTAATTATAGTTTCTGTATTTGATATTGTATCTCCATTAGATGAGCTACCACCTCCCCCACAACTAATTAAACTTAATCCAAATATAGTAGTTACTATAACTTTAAATACTAAAGATTTTATACTCCAAAACATTTATTTAAAGATAATAGATAAATATGTAGTCTAACTATCTATTAAATACTTATTATAGTCTTTTAATGCTTAATTAGCTAAAAATAAAATTTAAGTTTATTTTTAGCTATAATTAGTAAATTTTCATTCACTAATCTTTTTATCTACAGATTGAATATCTTGACTTTTATTTAGTTTATATAAAAAGTACATTTGTAAAAGTGCAAAAGGGATAAATATAAAAAGTAAAATTACAGATGTAATATAGTTAAATATTAATCTTTTTTTATCTTCATATTTATTTAGTTCATAGATTGAAAGTATAGGAAATAAAGTAGATGGTATAAAAATACTTAAGAATCCTATTAAAAAACCAATACTAAATTCAAAATTACCACTTCCAGGTACATCAGTAGCCATAACGCCTAAAAATGTAGCCATCCATGAAGCACCAATAGCACTTATTACTATTATAATATAGTATATAACTTTTTATATATTTAATATATTTTGACATTTTTTTATCCTTTATACATAAGAAATTGGTACATAGTATTTTACTTTAAATCTTTCATCATCTTCTAAAAAATGATTTTTTTCAAATACTGTATATGATGGAATAGTATTTGTTTCATATCCACTATTGGGTAACCATTTATGGTATACCCATTGGATTAGATTTAATATATCTCCATATTTACCTTCAACTTCAAATACAGCACATACAATAGATGGTATTATAAAATATGGAAGTGATGTATTTGTTAGTTTAGTTTTATCACCTTTAGGAACGACACAAGCAACATAATGACAGTCATCAAGTGGTGTTATAATTGGATTATCATGATATATACCTATTTGTTTATAATTATTTAGATTGTTTGTATATGTCCATGCTAACATCTTTTGCCATGTTTGCTTGGCATTTTTATTATAACCCTTTTGTCTTATATAGTATGCCTTTAGTGGATCTGTTTTAACTATTTTTGCTTGTAGATGTGAGAAATCTACTTTTGCTATAGAAGCAGTCTTAGAACTACCTAATATCATATCTGAATATATTTTATAACCACCATTTTTCCATTGTTTTGGTGTTTGATTAAATCTTTGTTTAAAAGCTCTTATAAATGATATTGATGAATTATAACCACATAAACTAGCAACTTGAGTTATAGTAGAGTACTTATTTGTAATTAAAAGATTTGATGCTTTTTGTAATCTTATATCTTTAATTGTTTCGTAAATATTTTTGCCCATTTGTTCTTTAAATATTCTGTGAAGATGATATTTACTTACAGAAAACTCCATAGATAATGTATCAATATTTATTTCAGATTGAATATTTTCATTTATATAGTTTAGTAAATCATTGCAAATTTTGCTATGTTCTAGGCTTGTTTCTTTTTTATGCATAACAAATTGTAACATAAATTTAATAATACTTGACAAATAAATAAAAAAGTGGTATTATTTCATTAGCACTCGAACATAGAGAGTGCTAATTAAAATAAAAAGGAAATATTATGAGTAATCAAATATTTGAAAAATTAACAAATCAATTAAACGAAACAATAGAATCAGCACTGTCTTTGGCAATGCACAATAAAAATCAAGAAGTACAACAAGAGCATATGCTTTGGGCAATGCTTGTAAACACTAATTCACAACTGAATCAAGTATTAAATAAGCTAAATGCACCAAAAGAAGCAATTCTTTTAGAGATTAAATCATATAGTGCAAAATTACCACAAGTATCTAGTGTGACAAAAGAGAATATTAGAATATCAAGATCATTAGTTGATCAGTTACAAAAAGCTGAATCACTTATGGCAAGTATGGGTGATAGTTTTATAGCAGTAGATACATATATTATATCTTCACTTGAATCAAAAGTATTCAAAGATGTATTAGGTAAATATGTAGATCTTACAGAGATTAAAAAACATTTAGAATCTAGTCGTGCTGGTCAAACAGTTGATAGTGCAAATGCAGATGAAAATCTAGAAGCATTAGAAAAATATGGTATCAACTTAAACCAACAAGCAATTGATGGTAAACTTGATCCTGTAATTGGTAGAGATGAACAAATCACTAGAATGATGCAAATTCTTATTAGAAAAACAAAAAATAATCCTATACTTTTAGGTGAACCAGGAACTGGTAAAACTGCAATTGCAGAGGCATTAGCTCAAAGAATAGTAAATGCAGATGTACCTACATCATTGCTTAATAAAAAAGTGATATCATTAGATATGAGTGCTTTAATTGCAGGTGCTAAATATAGAGGTGAGTTTGAAGATAGACTAAAAAAAGTTATCGATGAAGTTAAACAAGATGGAAATATTATCTTATTTATTGATGAGATTCATACAATCATAGGTGCAGGTGCATCTGAAGGAAGTATGGATGCTGCAAATATCTTAAAACCTAGTTTAGCAAGAGGTGAGTTACATACTATTGGAGCTACAACACTTAAAGAGTATAGAAAGTATTTTGAAAAAGATACTGCAATGCAAAGAAGATTTCAACCTGTAAATGTTGATGAGCCAACAGTAAATGAAGCTTTACAAATCTTAAGAGGTATAAAAGAGAAATTAGAAACACATCATAATGTTAGTATAAATGATTCTGCATTAGTTGCAGCTGCTAAATTATCTAATAGATATATTACAGATAGATTTTTACCAGATAAAGCTATCGATCTTATTGATGAAGCAGCAGCAGAACTTAAAATGCAAATTGAATCAGAACCTACAGTATTAAGTACTATTAAAAGACAAATTCAAACTTTAAAAGTTGAACAAGAAGCACTTAATATGGAAAAAGGTAATAAAAATGATGATAGAATTGAAGAGATTAAAAAAGAGATCTCTAATTTAGAAGAGGAAAAAAGAGCATTAGAAACTCAATTTGAAACTGAAAAAGAGACATTTAATGCTATTTCTCAATTAAAACAACAAATAGATGAGTTAAGAACTCAAGCAGAGATTGCAAAACGAGAGAGTAAATTTGAACTTGCAGCTAAAATAGAATATGGAGATATTCCAGAACTTGAAGCAAAAATCAAAGAAAATGAAGAGATTTGGGATAAGATGCAAGAGCAAGGAACATTGCTTAAAAATTATGTAGATGAAAACTCTATATCAACTATTGTATCTAGATGGACAGGAATACCAGTTGATAAAATGTTATCTAGTGAAAAAGAGAAAATCTTAAAAGTTGAAGAGGTTTTAAAACAAGATGTAATTGGTCAAGATGAAGCATTAAGAGCGATTGCAAGAGCGATCAAAAGAAATAAAGCTGGATTAAGTGATGCAACTAGACCAATTGGTAGTTTCATGTTCCTAGGGCCAACAGGTGTTGGTAAAACAGAATCAGCTAAAACTCTAGCTAAGTTCTTATTTGATGATGAAAAATCTCTTATAAGATTTGATATGAGTGAATATATGGAAAAACACAGTGCAAGTAGACTTGTAGGTGCAGCACCTGGATATGTTGGATATGAAGAGGGTGGTCAGTTAACAGAAGCTGTTAGAAGAAAACCTTATTCAATTATATTATTTGATGAGATTGAAAAAGCTCATCCAGATGTATTTAATATCTTATTACAAGTATTAGATGATGGAAGATTAACAGATAACAAAGGTATAACAGTAGATTTCAAAAATACTATTATTATCCTTACATCTAATATAGGATCATCTAAAATTATTGAAATAAGTGATAAAGAACAAAGAAAAGAATCTGTATTAAATGAACTAAAAGGTCACTTTAAACCTGAGTTTTTAAACAGACTAGATGATATTGTTATATTTGAACAATTAAATCTAGAAGCAGTTACAAATATCGTTGAGATTATGTTCAAAGGTATTGTAAATAAATTAAAAGATAAAAACATAAACCTTATCTTAACTGATAAAGCTAAAAAATTCATAAGTGAAGCTGGTTACGATCCAGTTTATGGAGCAAGACCTCTTAAAAGAGCATTAGCTGAAATTGTTGAAGATAGATTAGCTGAATTGATTTTAGAAGATAAAATAGTTGAAGGAAGTGAAGTTACATTTGATGTTGATGATAACAATGAAGTTATAGTAACTATCAAATAATATAAAAGAGAGTTTTAAACTCTCTTTTTTTTATTTTTAAAAATATTTATTGAGTATTAATCGTCCTTATAAACTAAAGTTAAGGTAAAATTAAATATAATCTCGAACTTATTACACGGAACTTAGAAACTTCGTACACAAATTTAAAGGAAAGATTGATGAAAAGAACTTATCAACCACATAACACACCAAGAAAAAGAACTCATGGTTTTAGAACTAGAATGGCTACAAAAAACGGTAGAAAAGTTATAAAAGCAAGAAGAGCTAAAGGTAGAAAGAGATTAGCTGTTTAAATAAACAACATAGAATAAACTCTTCTAAAGAGTTTTCTAAAATCTATAAAAGCAACAAAAGATGGCATACTAAGTCTTTTGTTGCTTTTTTTATTTCTGATGAAGATTTAAAAGTTGCATTTGTAGCTTCTAAAAAAGTAGGAAATGCAGTACATAGAAATAGAGCAAAAAGAGTTTTGCGTTCTTTGGTCTTAAAAAATGAAGATAATTTACCACTTGGTAAATATATATTTGTAGCTAAAGATGAAATATTTAATAGAGATTTTAAGACATTGAAAAATGATTTTAAATATGCAATTAAAAAACTCAAAAATCTAAATACATAATCTATGAAAATAATAAATAAACTATTTTATTATTTAATTAGATTTTATCAAAAATATCTAACAATTTTATCTTTTGGTTCATGTAGATACCATCCTACTTGTTCATCATATGCACTTACTGAATTTGAACATAATAACTTTTTTGTAGCATTATTTAAATCTATATATAGAATTATAAGGTGCAATCCCTTAAGTGACGGTGGATTTGACTATCCTACTACTAAGCAAAAATTCACTAAGTGTGAATTTAAAAGAATTAGGGTAAAATACTGGTACATACCCAAAGATAAAAATAATTATCTTATTTTAAAAAATTGGGAAAAAAACAATCAGGATAAGTCAACGAATGTCAATGAATAACCAAAACAAACAAGATACACAAAAACGGATATTATTAGCTACTTTAATATCATTTGTCTTTTTTATAGCGTACGATTTTTTATATCTACAGCCACAGCAACAAGCACAAATTGAATATGCAAAAGCACATCCAAAGCAAGAAGCTAATAAAAATGTAAATACAACAAATTCTGTTTCAGTTAATAATACAACTGCAAACAATACTATACCAAATATCAAAGAGATCAATAAAGAGACTATAATTTCTACAATAGTTACTACAAACTCTATTTATGAGATAGATTCTCTAGGAAGAATAGCTCAAGTAACACTAAGAGAGAAAAAGTATGTTGATGAAGATGGTAAGCCATTAAAATTATTTAATGCAACTCAACTAAGACCACTTGAAGTTAGATTTGCTGATGCAGCTTTAAATAAAAAAGCTTTTGATACAGCTGTTAGTGTTAGTGCAAGTAAATTAAATATTCAAAATAATTCTCAAGTGCTTACAATTACACAAAATCTTGGTGATACAGTTCTTACTAAGAAGATTGAATTTTTTGCAGATGGACACTATAAACTAAATGTATCAACATCAAATAACCAAAACTATTTTATAACTCCAGGTTATAGACCTGATATTGCAGCTGATATGTATGCAGATCATGGAGCATTATTAACAAAAAGTGATGGTACATTGATTATTATTGAAGATGAAGATATGGATAAAGCTGTTGAACTTGTTGGTATTCAAGCAGTATCTGCATTTGATAGATATTATACAACAGTATTATATAACTTCAAGAAAAATATGCAAGTATCAGTTATGAAAAATGATACTGCTTCACCTGAATCTTTTATTCATGTTTCAAATAGTGCAGAGTTATATGGTTATGCTGGACCTAAAGAGTATAATCTTTTAAAATCTTTTGATCCAGAGTTAACAAAAATTATTGAGTATGGTTGGTTTACATTCTTAGCTAAACCAATGTTTGTGATGCTTCAATATATCCATAATATTGTTGGAAACTGGGGTTGGACAATTGTTATTACTACAATTTTATTAAAACTTGCACTTTCACCATTATCTCATAAGGGTATGGTATCTATGAATAGATTAAAAGAGTTATCTCCAAAAATCAAGCAAATTCAAGAGAAATACAAAGATGATAAACAAAAAGCATCTATGCATATGATGGAACTTTATAAAAAAGAGGGTGCAAACCCAATGGGTGGATGTCTACCTATACTTTTACAAATTCCAATTTTCTTTGCTATTTATAGAGTTTTACTAAACTCTATAGAGTTAAAAGGTGCTGAGTGGATTTGGTTTGTACAAGATTTAACACACAAAGTTTCTATTAATAACTTATGGGATCCATATATTATTATCCCTATTTTAATGGGTGCTACAATGTGGTTACAACAAAAAATTACACCAAACCAAATGCAAGATGAAACACAAAGAAAAATGTTTATGATGTTACCATTTATCTTTACAATCTTCTTTATCTTCTTTGAAGCTGGACTTGTAATATACTGGACTGTAAATAACTTATTTACAATCGCTCAACAATATTATATTAATAAAATGTTCGAAAGACAAAAAGAAGAACGAGCAAAAGCTCATGAAGCTAAAAAGAGCCATAAAGGTAAATAACCTTGTCTACAAATCTAAAAGAACCAAAACTATTTGAAGCAAGTACTTTAAAAGAAGCATATGAAAAAGCTTCTTTGGAGTATAACTGTTCAGTTACAAATATTAAAAGTGAACTAGTTCAAAGTCCAAGCAATGGTTTTTTAGGTTTTTTTAAAAAAAATGCAATAATAAAAGTTTTGGATATTATAGAAGATAGTATCAATATAAAACAAGTAAAGAAGCAAACAAACACAAATCATAAAGTAGATTTTTCATCTAATGATAAAATAATTAATGAGATAGAAGAAAAAGTAAATGATCTATTTTCTAATTTGTGTTATAAAATAGAAAAAATAAAAGTCTCTATGTATGATAAAAATACTGTATTAGTACACTTTAGTGGTGAAGATTCAGCTCTTTTAATAGGTAAAGAGGGATATAGATATAAAGCTATATCATATATATTATTCAACTGGATAAAAGAGCAATATGGATTTATGTTAAGACTAGAAATAGCAGAATTTTTACACAACCAAGAAGAGAATATTGAAAAATATATTGAATCTATAATTGATGAGATAAAAGAGCAAGAGTATTACAAAACAAAAATACTTGATGGTATTTTAATACACATTGCACTTACAAAATTAAGAAAAGAACTACCAAATAAATATATAACTGTAAAACAAAATATTAATAAAGAAAAATATATTTTAATAAATGAGTATAAACATAAATGATAAATGATGATACAATAGTTGCAATTGCAACTGCTTCAGGAATGGGTGCAATCTCAATAGTAAGACTTAGTGGAAAAGACGCTTTAGAAATTGCACTTAAAATTACAAAAAAACAGGATCTAAAACCAAGACTTGCAACACTTAGTAAAGTATATGATAAAAGTGATGATCTAATAGATGAAGCTTTGATTATATACTTTAAAAATCCACACTCTTTTACAGGTGAAGATATTGTTGAGTTTCAATGTCATGGTGGAATTGCAATTACAAATCTTATTTTAGAAACTTGTTTAGCTTATAATGCAAGATTGGCAAATCCTGGTGAGTTTTCACAAAGAGCATATCTAAATGAAAAAATAGATCTATCTCAAGCATTTGCTATTTCAAAACTTATTGAAGCAAAAAGTGCAAATGCAGTTAAACTTTTAGCAAAACAACTAAAAGGTGAACTAAAAGAGTTTGTAGAAGAGATAAGAAAAGATTTATTATTTATATTGGCTTATGTAGAAGTTAGTATAGATTATGCAGAAGAGGATCTTCCTAGTGATATATTTGAACAAATAAAAACAAAAATTGACAATATAACTTTAAAACTAAATAACACTCTTGATTCAAGTAAAAGAAGAGAGGGGATGATAGAAGGTTTTAAAGTAGCAATAGTAGGAAAACCAAATGTTGGAAAATCTTCACTACTAAATAAACTTTTAAATACAAATAGAGCAATAGTAAGCTCTATTGCTGGAACTACAAGAGATACTATAGAAGAAAATATAAATATAGGTACTCATATTATTAAAATAGTAGACACAGCAGGTATAAGAGAAGCTAGTGATGAGATTGAACAAATAGGTATACAAAAATCAAAAGAAGCAATAGATGAAGCTGATATAGTTTTAGCATTGTTTGATAATAGTAGAGAGTATGATAGTGAAGATGAGCAAATAAAAGAGCTTATTTCAAATACACAAAAACAAATAATCACTATTTTAAATAAATGTGATTTAGAAAATAAATTTGATAGATCAAAAGTAAATAAAATAGATATAGAACTAAGTATAAATAAGTCTTTAGAGAAATCATCTTTAAAACCACTTGTTGATGCACTAGAAAATATTTTAAATACAAACAACTCAAGTGATGATATGACACTAGTATCAAAAAATCAAATAATAGCTGTCCAAGATACACTAAATGAGATAAACCAATCAAAAGTACTTTTGCAAACTGGTGAGTTAGAATTTTTTGCACACCATATAAATGAAGCTTTACATAATATATCTAAAATCACAAGACCTTATGAAAATGATCAAATGTTAGATGTAATGTTTGGTGAGTTTTGTTTAGGTAAGTAAAGATTACATTTACATTAAAATAAAAGGGGAATTAATGAAAAACTTAATGAAAGTATTATTACTTATTTCAGTAATATTATTAGGAACTGGATGTATAAAAAATCCATATCAAAAACAAAGTGTGAAGAAAACATATACATCAGATAAAGATGTATTGATGTTTATTCTTGATGGTTCAGGAAGTATGACTACTGCAGATAAAAGTGGTAATATAAAAATGGTTGCTGCTAAAAAGATGTTAAAAGATATATCTAATCAGTTAGATAATACAAAAACAAATGTAGGACTTATTGGATTTAGTAGTGGTTGTAGAAGTACAAAACTATTAATAGAACCAAATAATAATAACCTAGAACATGTAGTTGAAGTATCAAATAGTATAAGAGCTTCTGGTAAAACTCCTCTTGCTCAATCTATTAAAACAGCAGGAATGGTACTTAAAGATATTAAGAAAAAAGTTAATATTATTATAATAAGTGATGGTGAAGAAACTTGTGGTGGAAATCCAGTATATGAAGCAAAAAGATTAAAAAGTGTATATGGAATTGATGCTAAAATATATGTTGTTGGGTATTCTGTTGATAATAGAACTAAATATCAGTTAGAAAGTTTAGCAAAAGCTGGAAATGGTAGTTATTATGCTGCAAAAGATGCAAGTGCATTAAATACAATTATTACAAATATTACAGATGAATTAGATATTAAATCAGATAACTGGGAAGGTAATACTTATAAATTTAAAATAAATTTTGATAGCTCATCAGCTGTATTAAAAGATAAGTACAATGAACAAATTAAAAAATTAGCCAAATATTTGATAAATACAAACTATTCAGCAGAGATTCAAGGGCATACTGATTCTATTGGTAATGCAAAACTAAATCAAAAATTATCTGAAAAAAGAGCAAAAGCAGTTGCAAATAGATTAATAAAATTTGGTGTACCTAAAAATCATGTTTATGCGGTTGGTTTTGGTGAGTTAGCTCCAATAGCATCTAATAAAACAAAACAAGGTAGATATGAAAATAGAAGGGTAGAAGCACATATTATAAAAGATGGAAAAATGGATATCTCTTATATTAATAAAGCTAACAGTAAAAATAAAATTAATGTTAGAAATGCAACTACAAGTTCATTTATTGGATATTATAAAGTTTTAGATACAAAAAGAACATATAATAAATATCACTTATGGATGGAACTTTATGCGAATAACCAAGGTTTTCATTCTGATTATATAAATAATGCGAAACAAACTCCAAATGGAAAAGAGGATTTAGCTTGGAAATTTGATAAAAAAAGAGCATATTTAACACTTGATTACTCAAACAATGGTAAAAAACCAGGTTGGGCAAAATTCAAAGGTAAGATTTCTGGAAATACAAATAAATTTAAATTAAAAGGTCATTGGGGTAATGGAACAAAAGCATCTGTTATTATGATCAGAATTACTAAAGATGAATTAGATTGTATGAAAAGATCAGGAATATTTAATAATGGAAGATGTTCTAAATAGATAATAATTAAAGCTTTTTTAGATATTATAAGAAAAAATTATAGTATCTAAAGGAAGTATATGAACTTTGAAAAAGCAATTTCAACTCCAATAATATCTTCTGCGGCATTTTCATACTCTACATGTAAAGAAGCAGAAGATATATTTAGTGGAAACTCAAATAAACCATTGTATTCAAGAATGGGAAACCCTACAACAACAATTTTAGAAAATAAATTAGCAAGAATGGATAATGCTATAGCTTGTATTGCAACAAGTTCTGGTATGGGTGCTATTAGTATGAGTATAATGTCATTATGTAGTAATGGTGATGAGATAATTGCTATTGGAGGTTTATTTGGAGGCTCTTATGCTTTATTATCCCAAACTTTAGTTAGGTTTGGAATAAAAACTACTTTTTTAGATGCAAATGATGTTGATAAAATAAAAGAATATATAACTGATAATACAAAGCTAATTTATTGTGAAAGTGTTGGTAATCCAAATTTAAGATTACTAAATATTAAAAAAATAGCAAATATCGCAAATACTGAAGGAATTGCTTTTATGGTTGATAATACATCTACACCTTTAATAGTTAAACCAATAGATCTAGGAGCAGATATATGTGTATATTCAACAACAAAGGTTATATCTGGTAACTCTTCAGCTTTAGGTGGTGCTAGTGTATTTAAAGCAATAGAAAAAGATGGTAAGTTTTATTCAAAAAGATATAAATTTATGAAACCATTTTTAGATAAACTAGGAGCTAAAGCATTATATGGGGTTAATAAAAAAAGAGCTTTAAGAGATTTTGGAATGAGTGCAAATGCAAATGCTTCATATCAAACACTTTTGGGACTTGAAACTTTAGAGTTACGAAATCAAAGGATAAATTCTTCATGTGAAATTATCTCACAAGCTCTAGATGATTATTCAATTACTATTAATCACCCATCTTTAAAATCAAATATAGATAATAAATTATACAAAGAATATTATCCAAATGGATGTGGTAGTGTTATAACAATTGATATGAAAACAAAGCAAAAAGCTTTTAAATTTTTAGATTCTAGTAAACTATTAACTCTAACAGCCAATATAGGAGATAGTAGAACATTAGGACTACATATGGCAAGTACAATATTTAGTGATTTTACACAAGAAGAGAAAAACTTTTTAGGAATAAGTGAAGGATTGATTAGGTTATCAATAGGTTTAGAAAACCCTTATGATATTATAGATGATCTTATAAATTGTTATAGTTTATCAAAATAAAAAAAGCCTAGAAGAAAACTTCTAGGACTTTTTAATATCTATAAAAGATATAGTTATTTAACTATATCTTCTATGATTTTTACAATACTTGGATCTTCTAAAGTTGAAGTATCTTGAGTTATCTCTTCACCTTTTGCTATTGATCTTAAGATTCTTCTCATTATTTTACCTGATCTTGTTTTTGGAACATCTGGTACAATAGCAATATCATCACAAAGTGCAATTGCTCCAATATCTGCTTTTAGTATTACATTGATTTGAGCTTTTAGATCCTCTTTTGATATTGAATCTGGCTCTTTTAATACTACATAAGCAAAGATACCTTCACCTTTAATTTCATGTGGTTTACCTACAACTGCATTTGCAGCAATTGCATCACATTTTTTAACACTAGCTTCAATTTCAGCAGTTCCAATTCTATGACCTGATACATTAATAACATCATCAGTACGACCAGTTATTGTAATATAACCATCATCATCCATCATAGCACCATCACCTGAGAAATATACAGGTTTTCCATCTTTTTTACAATCACCAAAGTAAGATTTCACAAATCTTTCATCATCATTCCAGATTGTTCTAATCATTGATGGCCATGGTTTAGTAATACAAAGGTAACCTTTTTCACCTATTGGAGTTGTTTCTCCATCTTCATCTATAATCTCAGCTACAATTCCAGGAAGTGGGAATGTTGCACATGCTGGTTTAATAGGAGTAGCTGCAGGAAGTGGAGATATCATATGTCCACCTGTTTCTGTTTGCCAATAAGTATCAACTATAGAACAGTTACTATTTCCTACTGCTTCGTAGTACCATTTCCATGCAGGAGGATCAATAGGTTCACCTACAGTTCCTAGTATTCTTAGGCTTGATAGGTCATATTTAGCTGGTTCATCTTCACCAGTTTTATGTAATAATCTAATAGCTGTAGGAGCTGTGTAGAATTGATTTATTTTATATTTTTCAACCATTTTCCAACATCTTCCAGCATCAGGATAAGTAGGAACACCTTCAAACATCACTGTTGTAGTACCAGCTGCAAGTGGACCATAAACTATATATGTATGACCTGTAATCCAACCAATATCAGCAGTACACCAATAAGTATCTTCAGGTTTAACATCAAATACCCATTCCATTGTCATTTGCGCCCAAAGTATATATCCACCACTACTGTGTTGAACACCTTTTGGTTTTCCAGTACTTCCTGATGTATATAGTAAAAATAATGGATCTTCAGCATCCATATGCTCAGCTTCAAACTCATCACTTTGAGTTTCTAAAAGTGTTGCATAATCACTATCTATATCGTTTGTTGTAATAGCTTCATTATTTCTTTTTACTACACAAACATTTTGAATACATTCACAACCACCATGATCTAAAGCTTTATCAACAACAGGCTTTAACATATATGGTTTACCTTTTCTATAAGCACCATCAGCAGTTACTACAAGCTTAGCTTGAGCATCTATAATTCTATCTCTTAAAGCTTCAGCAGAAAATCCACCAAATACGATTGAGTGAATTGCTCCAATTTTTGCACAAGCTAACATAGATACAGCAGCTTCAGGTATCATAGGCATATAAATAACTACTCTATCACCTTTATTTATACCATATTCATTTTTAAACATATTAGCAGTTTTATTTACTCTTCTTGCTAATTCCTTATATGTGATATGTTCAGATTCACCATTATCAGCTTCAAATAAAATAGCTGTTTGATCAGCTTTATCTTTTAAGTGTCTATCTACACATTGGTGAGCTACATTTAACTTTCCACCTTCAAACCATTTGTAAAATGGTGCATTTGATTCATCTAATACTTTATCGTATTTTTTAAACCAATCAATTTTTTCATCAGCAAAACTTGCCCATGTACCTTCGTAATCATTTTCAAATTTTTTTACTAAATCTCTATATTCTTCCATGCTTGAAAAAGCAGGGTTTTTAAACATTTTACTCTTTGGGTTAAATGTAGTACTCATATTATTCTCCATCACTTTATTTATTATTATAATTATTTAAAATAGCATTAAAATAGCATTTTAAATTAAAAGTACATAATGATACCATTGAATTCTCAAAGGAAGATTAATTTAATCCTTTAACATTATTATCCCAGCAAACCTACCACATGATGAATCTTTCCTATATGAAAAGTATGGCTCATTTGAACATTTAGTACAAATGTTGCTTATACTTATATTTTGCTCTTTTATACCACAATCTATTAGTTGCATTTTATTTATACCTTGTAAATCAATATTTCTATTTTGTACAAAATTACTTCCAAAGTTTTTTTCTACAATATTTACCATCTCATTTGATACTTCATAACAACACTTTTGAATACTTGCCCCTAGTTCTACTTTTATATTATTTGTATCACAATTAAAATTATTTACCATAGTATTTATCACATTTGAACTTATATTTAAAAAAGTACCATTTCTTCCAGCATGAGCAACGGCAATAGTATTAGTTGTTTTATCTTCAAATAATATAGGTATACAATCAGCAACCATTACCATAAGTGGAGTATTTTTTAGATTTGTTACAATGGCATCGCATTTGTATAGATTTTGATCTTTATTTACAATTTTTACATCATTTCCATGAACTTGATCCATATATTTTAAATTTTTAATATCAAAATTGTGTTTAATAGATAAATTATTTCTTGCAATATCTACTTGTACTTTATCTTTTGTAACATGATATGCTAGATTTTTATCATTAGTAGTTGTAAATATATTTGTTTGCATTTTATATTTTATTATAAAATATCTTTAAAAAAGAAAAATAATAAAATAAATTGTATAATACAAAAAAGGATTTATATGGTATTTGATTTAAACAAAGATATAAAAATAAATGAAAATTATAATCTATGACTTGGCAAGATATTATAAAAGATGAACAATCTAAAGATTATTATAAAAAGATACAAGAGTTTTTAGAACAAGAGTATAAAACAAAAAAGATCTATCCATCTAGAGATAAGTTATTTAAAGCTTTTGATCTTTGTAAATATGAAGAGTTAAAAGTTGTAATTTTAGGTCAAGATCCATATCATCAACCCTCTCAAGCACAAGGTTTAGCTTTTTCTACCCCTGCTAGTATAAAAAATCCACCATCAATGGTAAATATAATCAAAGAGGTGATATCTGATATTGGTGATTGTGAAGTTTTAGATGGAGATTTAACACCTTGGGCAAAGCAGGGTGTTTTACTAATAAATACAGTATTAAGTGTAGAAGATTCAAAACCAAATTCTCATAAAAATAAAGGTTGGGAAAAGTTCACTGATAATATTATTAAATATATAAGTGAAAATAAAAAAGATATCGTATTTATATTATGGGGAGCAGGTGCTATTAAAAAAACAAAAATAATTAATGAAACTAAACATCATATAATAACTTCACCACATCCTAGTCCACTATCTTCATATCGTGGATTTTTTGGCTCAAAGCCATTTTCAAAAACAAATAACTTTTTAAAAAGTATAAACAAGGAACAAATAATATGGTAATAAATAAACATACAAAAACATTTTTAAAATTAAGTGCAATTTTAATGGCTCTTGCAATTAGTATTGGAGCTTTTGGCGCACATACTCTAAAGCCATATTTAGATGAGTATGGATTAAGTATTTATTCAAAAGCTAGTAGCTATGAGTTTTATATGACTATTGGATTATTTATAATATCTTTCATATCAATTATTATTCCAAATAGTAAAAAAGTTAAAACATCATTTTATTTAGTTCTTAGTGGTATGATCATATTTTCATTTTCATTATATACTTTAGCACTTACTAAAATAATGTGGCTTGGAGCTATTACACCTATAGGTGGATCTTTAATGATAGCTGGGTGGATTGTATTGTTTTTTGCTATTAAAAATGATATTGAGATTAAGGACTAAAGTCCTAAATTTCTCATAAAATTCATTGCTATATTCTCAGCTCTACTTTTAAATACAAAACCTTGAGGCTCTTCATAAACACTATCTATAGTTTCAAAAAACATCTTTAACCAAGTAGGAAACATATCTCTTGTTAGACCCATATTTATATGTGCCATCATTGGATTACCTTGATAAGAAGTATCTTGTAGTGCTATCATAGCCCAAAAGTTAGTTAATAAGTCTGTATGCTCTTTCCATATAGGAGAGTTTATATCTTCACCTAATCTACTTTTAAATACCTTTGATACATCTGTATCTTCATTTAATATTCTAGTATAAAATTTCATTACCATCTCATTAATATTTTCTTTGGTAATAGTGTTATATTTTTGTGCGCTAAATTGCATATTAGTTTCCTTTTTTCTCTAATTCTCTTAGTTTATCTTTTTTTGATTTTCGTTTACCTTTAATAGGAGCTTTACCTTTTGTAGTAGATACTACTTCTCCTATTCTTTGGAACCCTTCTATAGTTTGGATTTGAATATCAAGATGACATTTTTTTTGTATCAATTTAAAATGTTCTTCATTTTCTAAAGTTACAAATGTAATAGCATCTCCACTTTTTCCAGCACGTGCTGTTCTTCCAATTCTATGTATATAATCGTGTGGACTTCTTGGTAGATCAAAGTTTACTACACAATCTACATCATCTATATGAAGTCCACGACTAGCTAAATCTGTACAAAAAAGTATATTTATATTTTGATTTTTAAAATCATCTAAAGTATAGTTTCTATCAATTTGATCTAAATTACCATGAAAAGATTGAGCATTATAACCACTTTTTTTAAACTTGTATGCTAGATTGTCTGTTTGTCTTTGTGTTGATACAAATACGAGCATCTTTTTGTACTTATGTTTTTTAAGTAACACTTTTAAAAGTTCATTTCTTTTTTCTTTATTTACTTCTATTGCTCTTTGGTTTATATTACTTACATTTAGTTCTTCATTTGCTTTTATAAAAGTGTATTCATTTGTTATAGTTTTGATAATATTTTCAATCTTATCATTATAAGTTGCAGAGAAAAATAGATTTTGTCTATTTTTTGGTAACTCTTTTAGTATTAAATTAAGTTCATCTTTAAAGCCATCATTTAACATCTTATCTGCTTCATCAAGGATAAAGTACTCTATATGAGATAAGTTTATTTGCCCTTTATCTATGATGTCAAGCAATCTTCCAGGAGTTGCTATTACAACATCACAACCTTTTTGTATATATAAAAGCTGATTTCCTATGTCATCATTTCCAATTAATGATGCAACTTTGAAGTTTTTATTAAAACTTTTACCATAACTTGAAAATACAGTTCCAACTTGCAAAGCCAACTCTCTTGTTGGAGTTAAAACTAGCACTTTTATTTTTGCTTTTTTTCTTATTTCATTATTACTTAAATGATCTAAAATAGGTAAAGCAAAAGCTAAAGTTTTACCACTTCCTGTTTGTGCTAATGCAACTACATCTTTTTTTTCATTAATTGGCTCAAAACATAGTTCTTGTATTTTTGTAAGTTGGCTTAAATCATTTTTTACTAGAGTAGATTTTATCTTTTCATTTATATTTAACTGTTCAAATTTCATCTATTCGAGTTCCTTTATACGATCTTCATATTGATCTATTATTTCATCATAAGATATTTGAGCAATTTCAAGGCTTTCAAACATCTCTTCTATTTTTTGTTCACTTTTTCTAATTATATTAGATAGTTCTATAACTTTTGAGTTATCAAGTGCATTTGATGCAACTATTAGCTCTTCTTGTAGTGGGCTTAATTCATCTTCTAGTTTCATTATACCATTTTCTAGTTTCTCTACCTCTTTTTTAAAAGGACTTGCTTTTTTGTTTCGCTCTTTTATAAGTTCGGCTCTTAATTTTTTGTTCTCTTTTTTATTTACTTTTGGTGCTTGTTTTTCTTTGATTTCAATATCTTCATCTTCCCAACCAATTTTAGCTAAGAAATCATCATAGCTACTATCAAAATATCTAGTACCAAGTTTATCGAAGATGATTAGATTGTTTGCTGTTTGTCTAAGTAACTCTTCACTATGTGTTACAATTATAACTGCACCATCAAAGTTTTTAATTGCATTAGTTAAGGCATCTATACTATACATATCAAGGTGGTTTGTAGGCTCATCAAGAAACAGTATATTTACCTCTTTTGCTATTATTTGACCTAACATTACACGAGATTTTTCACCTCCACTTAAAAGAGATATTTTTTTCTTTGCATTATCTCCACTAAACATCATAGATCCACAAATTTGTCTTACTTTTGATTCTGCCATTTTTGAATCACTTAGATATATCTCATCCATAACTGTTGAGTTAGGATTAAGATGAGATATATTAGTTTGACCAAAATGTCCAAATGAAGCAGATTTATGATACTCAATAGTTCCACTAAGTGGTTTTAGTTCCCCTGCAATATTATTAAGTAAAGTTGATTTACCTTTACCATTTTTACCTATTATTGCTAACACTTCACCTTTTTTAAGTGTAAAATTTACATCTTTAAAAAGTATATTATTAGAACTATATCCAAAGCTTAGATCTTTTACTTCAAGTATAACTTTAGCTGGTGTATCTTTATAATTAAATTCAAAATTCAAGTTTGTTTCACTTTGTAGATCATCTAATATATCCATCTTTTCTAGTAGTTTTACTTTTGATTGAGCTTGAGCTGCTGTTGATGCTCTTGCTTTATTTTTAGCAATAAACTCCTCTAGTTCTTTTACTTTTTTATCTTGATTCTCTTTTTGTTTTATATGTAGTTCATTATTTGCTTCGATCTGTTTATAAAACTTATGTGTATCACCTTTGATTATAAATAACTCTTTTGCATTTAATCCCATAGTGTGATTACAAACACTATCCATAAAATCTCTATCATGAGTTATGATTATAACCTCACCATCAAACTTTTTTAAAAAATCTTTTAGCCACCGTAAAGACAAAATATCAAGGTAGTTAGTTGGTTCATCAAGTAAAAGCATATTTGGTGCAGTTATAAGTAGTTTTGCTAGATTTAATCTTATTTGATATCCACCTGAGAAACTATTTGGATTTTTATTTAGATCTTCACTACTAAACCCAAGACCAAAAAGTATCTTTTCTACTTTATATATTGAAAATTTATCATCTTCATCAAGACTTAAAGCTACCTCTTCTAGTATATTAGCTTCACTAAATTCAAGATGCTGTTTAAGTGAACCTATTTTATAGTTTTTAGGAATAGAAATCTCACCATTATCGTAATGTTCTTCATTTAAAATCAGTTTAAATAGTGTAGATTTTCCACTACCATTTCTTCCTACTAATCCTATTTTATCACCATTGTTTACTCTTAAGTTTACATTTTTAAATAGATCTTGAGATCCGTATGATTTTGATATATTTGTTAGTTGTATCATTTAGTTTCTTTGTATATATTTTATTTTGTATTATAGCTAAATTTAATAGAAATAAAAAAAGCCTAGATTTTACTCTAGGCTTTTATATTTGAAATTAGATTCTTAGTGTAAAAAGTGTCTTTTCCCTGAAAAATATAAAGCCATGCCAAATTCATTTGCAGCTTCTATAATCTCTTCATCTCTAATTGATCCACCTGGTTCAATTACACATTTAACACCAGCGGCTTTGGCTGCATCGATACTATCTCTAAATGGGAAGAATGCTTCAGATGCTAAAGCTGATCCAGATACATCAATACCTAAATCTTCTGCTTTTCGCAAGGCTGCTTTTGCTGCATCAACTCTAGAAGTCATACCCATACCAACAGCAACCATTGCAGAATTTTTAACATATACTACACAGTTTGATTTTGTTAAAGATGCAACTTTATAAGCTATTTCCATATCTTTTTTCTCTTGAGCAGTTGCTTCTCTTTTTGATTTTAATTCAGAGTTAGAAACTTCATCATCTTCAACTTTATCACTATCTTGATATACAAATCCACCATCAACAATTTTGAAATTAAACTCATCATTTGATAGTTCTAATTTTTTAGTACCTTGTTTAAATAATTTGATTCTTTTTTTCTTATTTAACTCTTGTTCAGCTTCAGGAGTAAAATCTGCTGCAAATACTACTTCTAAGAATATCTCATTCATCTTAACTGCAAGATCTAAATCAACTACACCATTTACTGCAACTACTCCACCAAAAGCAGATATTGGATCACATTTAAGTGCTTGAGTATAAGATTCAAGTAGTGTATCTTTTATAGCAAATCCACAAGGGTTACCATGTTTTACTATACATACTGCATTATCATCACCAAATGCAGATGCTATTTTAGCAGCTCCACTAATATCACCCATATTGTTAAAACTAGCTTCACCTTTTAGAGTGATAAATTTATTTGATAAATGGTTATCAAATTCATATAATGCACCTTTTTGGTGAGGGTTTTCTCCATATCTAGTATCAAATACTTTAGATCCAACAATAAATTGTTTATTTCCCATACCGTTATTGAATCTTTTATTCATATAATTTGCAATCATTGAGTCATAAGCAGCTGTATGTTCATAAGCTTTTATCATCATATCTCTTCTAAACTCAAAAGTATTTTCATCATTTTTAAGTCTATTTAAAACTTCATCATAATCAATAACATCAGTTACAATAATTACACTATCATGGTTTTTAGCTGCAGATCTAACCATTGCAGGTCCACCAATATCGATATTTTCAATAATAACTTCATAATCATCAGTTGATTCAATTGCAGCTTTAAATGGATATAAATTTACACATACTAAATCTATACCTTCAACACCTAGTTCTTTTGCTTCATTTATATGTGATTGTTTATCTCGTCTGTGTAAAATTCCACCATGAATATAAGGGTTTAGAGTTTTAACTCTACCTTCAAAACACTCAGGAAATTTTGTAACTTCATTCGCTTCAATTACAGCTATTCCAGCATCTTGAAGTTTTTTGTATGTTCCACCAGTAGAGATTATCTCATAACCTAAACTCACTAACTCTTTTGCAAAGTTTTCAACTCCACTTTTATCACTAACGCTTATTAATGCTCTCAAATCTATTCCTCTTTATTATATATCTTGGTTTATTATTTGTTCAAATTTATTAAAGTAAACATCTTTTAAATCTGATACATTTTTAACTACAGTTTCATTTATATCTAAAACATCACCACCAGTTGTACCAATACAAACAGCTGAGATATTAAGATCTTCAACGATTTTTTCAAACTCTTTTACATTTTCATTTTTAACTTCAACTATTGCTCTACTTAATGACTCACCAAACATATCTTTATCATTTACTGTTGGTAAGTTTACTTTTGCACCAATAGATGAATTTGCAGCCATTTTAGCTAATGCAATTGCAGCTCCACCAACATTCACATCTTTTGCAGATTCTAGTAGGTGTGCATTGTTTGCATTTATTACTGTATTCCATAGTTTTGCTTCCGCTTCAAAGTCAACTTTTGGATGAGTTCCAGCTATTTTACCCTCAATCTCTTTTAGGTATAAAGAAGCTCCAAATTCATTTTCATAAGTTTCACCAAGTAAATAGATAAAGTTTCCTTCATTTTTAAATGAACTTTGAAGTACATTATTCATATCATCATTAACACCAACTGTTGCAATAGCAGGTGTAGGGAAAACTCCAACTCCATTTGTTTCGTTGTATAACGATACATTTCCACCAATTACTGGAGTATTTAGTGCTTTACAAGCAGCCTTGATACCTTCACATGAGTGTTTAAATTGCCACATAACTTCAGGATCTTCTGGATTTCCAAAGTTAAGACAATCTGTAATTGCTTTTGGAACTGCTCCAGACATTGCTACATTTCTTCCAGCTTCCATAACAGCAGCTGCTGAACCTAATTCAGGATCTATATAACATTGTCTTGTATTACAATCAGCACTCATAGCAAGAGCTTTTCCAGTTTCTTTAATTCTAATTACTGAACTATCTAATTTACCTGGACCTTTTACTGTATTTGTTTGTACCATTGAATCGTATTGATTATAGATAAATGATTTATCTAATACTTCAATATGTCCCCATAATCTATCAAAAGCATCACTTGAAGATATATCTTTTTGAAGTTTTGCATCTTTGATTTCATCTAAATATGCAGGTTTTGCTACTGGTCTATCAAGAACTGGAGATTCTTCAGAAAGTGGTTGAATAGGAATATCAGCTACTAATTCACCATGCCAGTATAGTTCCATATTTCCAGTATCAGTTACTTCACCAATAACAGCAGCACTTAGTTGCCATTTTTCAAAAATATCAATTACTTGTTGTTCACAACCAGCTTTTGCACAAATTAACATTCTTTCTTGTGATTCACTTAACATAAAGTCATAAGGTGTCATACCCTCTTCACGTGCAGGAACTTTATCAAGATCCATTCTCATACCAGAGCCTGTTCTTCCTGCCATCTCAAATGAAGATGAAGTAAGTCCAGCAGCTCCCATATCTTGGATACCTATAATTAAATCAGCTTTAAATAGTTCTAAACAAGCTTCAAGAAGAAGTTTTTCTGTAAATGGATCACCAACTTGAACAGTTGGTCTTTTAGATGCGCTATCATCATCAAATGCAGCACTTGACATAACTGCTCCACCTAGTCCATCTCGTCCAGTTTTAGACCCTACATACATTACAGGGTTTCCTATACCTTCAGCAACACCTAAAAAGATCTCATCAGCTTTTGCTAAACCTAAGTTAAATGCATTTACTAAGTTATTTCCAGCATAACACTCTTCAAAACCAGTTTGTCCACCAATAGTAGGAACACCCATACAGTTACCGTAACCACCAATACCTTCAACAACACCTCTTAAAAGGTATCTATGCTTTTTAGCAGTTTCGCTATCACCTTGGATATTTGCAAATTGGATTAAGTTCATAGATGCTATTGGTCTTGCACCCATTGTAAATACATCTCTCATAATTCCACCAACACCAGTTGCTGCACCTTGATAAGGTTCTATAAATGATGGGTGATTGTGTGATTCCATTTTAAATATTGCAGCATAACCATCTCCAATATCAATAACACCTGCATTTTCTCCTGGACCTTGGATAACCCATGGAGCAGTAGTAGGAAAACCTTTTAGGTATTTCGCAGACGATTTATAACTACAATGTTCACTCCACATTGCAGATATAACTCCAATTTCAGTATAGTTAGGTTCTCTTCCTAACATTTTTAATACAGTTTCGTATTCCTCTTTAGTCATACTATGTGCTAAAGCAATTTCTAGAGCTGATTGATTTGACATTTGTTTACCTTATTTAAGTTTATAATATCGTGATTATATCTAAATTTATTTTATTATTTAGTTAAGTAAAAATTATCAACTGTAAGCACCTTTATATAAGGGGATATTTTTTAGTTTTAAAAATATCATAGCTGACATAATTGCATCGTTTAAAGCATTGTGTTTAGAAAGTTTTGGAATATCTAGTTTTTCAATAATTGTATCAAATTTTAGATCTACAAACTCATGAGCTGAGTGTTTTTTATATCTTTTATAGTACATACTTGATAGTTCTATTTGTTCATTATGTAAAGTAGTACCAATAAATTTTTTCAAATATGTATTTAAAATTTTTATATCAAAAGATATATAATACCCAACGATAGGAAGATTTGATATAAAATATAATAACTGATCTAAAGCTTCATTTATATCAACACCATCTTTTAGATCATCAGGTCTTATTTGATGTATTGTTATACTTTTAGCAGATATTTTATTTGAAGGTTTTATAAATATCTCAAAAGATTGGCTAGTTAGGATTTTATTATTTTTAATCCTTACTGCAGCAATTGAGAGTATCTCATCTTTTTTTGGGTTTAGTCCTGTTGTCTCACAATCAAGAACTATATATTCATCTTGCAATATATTTGTATCGTATAAAAAAGAGTATTTTTTATCTTTTAGTTTTGATAGTTTTATTTTTATTTTTATATTATCAAACATTTTAAGATATGTTACTCAATCTAAAATGGTTTGAGATAAACTTTTTAAAATTATTTACAATTATAAAACTATCTTTTAACATATCTCTTTGGATTTTGGAAAACTTATCTATATCAATTGAGTTAGTTATTTGTTTATTTTGATTTATATTATAAATTTGTCCTTGTAACTTCAATCTCAAAAGTAACTCAAAAGCTTCTATTATCTCTGATGCTAAATCTCTTGGAATAATATTTATAGAGTTTAGTTTTTTAATCCTTGCTATAGTTGATCTTTGGAATATTTCATTTTGTAAAGCTAAACTTCTAATACCATGCACAATTGCAAATATTGAACCTTTTTTTAGATCTATTTTATTATCTTTTGAAACTAAGTTAGAAAACATATTAATGGGTGTTTCAAAGTTTAAAGTAGCTTTTGCAAAATATGCCATATAAACATCGTTGTTTTTTACTTGTTTAAATAAATTTTGTTTTAATAAAAGTAAAAACTCTTTATTTCCAGCTACAACTTTAGCATCAAAAAATATTGCTAAATCCATATACGATTGCATACTATTTCCTTGAAGCCATTTTTTAATTTGAAGCTCAAACTCTTTTTGTGTTTTTCTCCAGTATGGATTTATTACCATTATATCTCCACTACATTTTGGAAAACCAAAATCAAGTAAAGATGAGTTAAACTCTTGCATATATTTTACATACAGCTCTTTATTTGTATCGTTTGATATTATTAAAGCATTATCTTGATCAGTTTTTAATATTTGTTCATCCCTACCTTCACTTCCCATAACAAGTAAAGAACAAGAGTTTTGTAAATCATTTGGTACTATAAGAAGAAATAGTTTTTCATATACTTTTGTATTAAGTTGGGCTACCATTTTTGCTATATATGTTGTTTTGACACCTTTTGAAAATAAAGACTTCACAGCTTTTGTTATATCTATACTTGCTAGTTTTAGTTCATCTATTGTATTTGCTTTTTGTATTTGTATATCTATTAGATGTATATGGTTAGCAAAATAACTCAATACATCAACTTGGTATATAATACCTATTAGTTTTTCATCTTTTAATACTCCAACTCTTTTGATTGAATATTTTGTAAATAACATTAATACTTCAAATAAAAAATCATCGTAAGATACACAAATAAATGGAAATTGTGCAATTTTAGAACAAGGTTGATCAAAACAAACACCATTTAAAATAATCTCTTTTTTTAAAATAGAATCTGTGATTATGCCATATTGATTATTTTGTTTTACAATAATAGAAGATGTGTTTTTTGTAACAGAAGAGTGTATGGCTTCTTTTATAATTGTTGAGTTATCAACTATATATGGCTTGTGGATATATAGTTCAGAAACTCTTGAGATCATAAAAGATGACATCTCATTTGTATATTGTTTTTTCTTTAGTTCTTGTAGTTTATTTGAAAGATTTTGCAAATAATATTTTTTGAACTCTTTATTTAAACTTATTAATTTTAGAAATGTTTGCTTATTTAATTCATAACAGATTAGATCTTCATTTACTTTAAATACACTATTGCACTTTTCATATATAAGTGAATTTGCATCAAAACTATCCTCTTGCTGATATATAGATATCAACTCTTCATTATTGTATTGGTGAACTTCCCCTTTTATAATAATAAAGAAAAACTCTGAAATATTTGTAGATGATATAAGGATAGAATCTTTTGGATAATATGATATATCTATATTGTTTAAACATAACTCTAGTTCAAGTTGATTTAAACAATCAAATGGATGATAGTTTTTTAGAAACTCTTCTTGTGAATTTAGGCTCATTTTATAACCTTTGTATAATATTTTAAAAAGATATAGATCTTCTTAAAATATTATACTGAGGAAAAGTCCTCAATATAAATATTTATTAGTGATCTTGTGCAGCACCTGCACCACTAGGAAGTCTAATACTTTCTACAAGATCTTGAATCTCTTTTGGTGGTGGAGGAGTTGCTCTTGAAACAATATATGCTACTATAAAGTGTAGTATCATACCAAGTGTTCCAATACCAGTTGGAGCTATCCCAAATAGATAATCTTCTTTTGCTCCACCTAAAAATACAAAGTAAATAATATATACAAATGTAAATGTTAAACCAATACTCATACCAGCTATTGCACCTTCTTTGTTCATTCTTTTATCAAAGACTCCAAGAATAATTACAGGGAAGAATGAAGCAGCTGCTAGTCCAAATGCAAATGCAACAACTTGTGCCACAAATCCAGGAGGGTTAATACCCAAGTATCCAGCGACTAAAATTGCTGCAACTGCTGCAAATCTAGCTAATCTTAATTCTGATTTTTCACTTAATGTTGATTTTCCAGTTTTTTTATCTTTGAAAATAACTTGACCAAATAGATCATGTGAAATCGATGCAGATATTACAAGTAATAATCCAGCTGCTGTTGAAAGAGCTGCTGCTAATCCACCAGCTGCCATAAGAGCAATTACCCAGTTTGGTAAGTGAGCAATCTCAGGATTTGCTAAAACCATAATATCTCTATCTACATAGATCTCATTTGCAATTCCATTGTTGTTTCTAAGTTCAGCTTCAGTAGCAGGTCCTTTTGCATTTGTAGTAAGTCTTTGTCCATATTGACCTCTTTTTTCACCAGCAAATACTGGTTTCCCTTTTGGTCCATCAAAAGCAGTTCCAGCAGCATATTGGATTTTTCCATCGCCATTTCTATCATTCCATGCTAATAATCCACCATTTTCCCATGTTTTAAACCATGCTCCATCGTTGATTGTTCCATCAGCTCTTAATTGCTCACCATTTACAAATTTAGCATATTCTACATTTTGTGTATTTGCAATTAAATTAACTCTTGAAAAAGAAGCAACAGAAGATATTGATGTATACATAATAGCAATAAATACTAAAGCCCAACCAGCAGATATTCTTGCATCTTTTACTTTAGGAACTGTAAAAAATCTTACAATTACATGTGGTAAACCAGCAGTTCCTGCCATAAGTACAACAGTCAACATAAACATATTAAATATATTTCCTGGATCTGTGTAGTTGTTAAATCCTAGGTCATTAACAGCTTGATCTAGTGCATGCATAAGATATGTACCTTCTGGTATGACTCTTACTCCATCATCAAAAGCAAATGTAGTTTGAGAAAAGATACCAAGTTGAGGTAAAAATGAATCAGTAACTTGAATAGATAAAAATATTGCAGGAACAGTAAATGCAAATATCATAACAATATATTGTGCAACTTGAGTATATGTAATACCTTTCATCCCACCTAATACAGAATAGATAAATACAATACCCATACCAAGCATAACACCAGTATTTACATCAACTTGTAAGAATCTAGAAAATACAATTCCTACACCTCTCATTTGACCAGCAACATAAGTAAATGATATAAATATAACTGCAATTACTGCAATAGTTCTTGCTAAATCTGAGTAATATCTATCACCTACAAAATCTGGAACTGTAAACTTACCAAATTTTCTTAAATATGGAGCTAATAATAATGCCAATAAAACATAACCACCAGTCCAACCCATAAGATAAGCTCCACCGTCACTACCTTTAAAAGCAATAATACCTGCTAAAGATATAAATGACGCAGCACTCATCCAATCTGCTGCTGTTGCCATACCATTTGCAACAGGAGGAACACCACCACCAGCTACATAAAACTCTTTTGTACTACCAGCTCTAGCCCATAGTGCAATACCTATATAAATAGAAAATGATACTCCTACAAATATATAAATTAAACTTTGTAATTCCATAATATCTCCTACTCGTCTACGCCGTATTTTTCATCAATTTTTTTCATTTTATTTATATATACAAATATAAGTATCACAAATGCGTAAATTGAACCTTGTTGAGCAAACCAAAATCCAAGTTTAACTCCACTTATCTCTATAGTGTTTAATTCGTTTATAAATAGTACTCCACAACCTAGTGAGACTATAAACCAAACTACTAATAGTTTTAAGATTGTTGATATATTTTCTTTCCAATATTCTTGTGCTTTATTAGCATCCATATTATCTCCTTTTAAATTTATAACGTATAATTATAAAAAGAATATGTAGCATTAAAGTAGCAAAAATAAAAAAATGTAGATTTTAAAATAAGAATTTATTATATATGTAAGTGTGATTATAATTTTATATAGTATTTATTTATTGTGTATCCTAGACCTTTTTGGTTTAGTATAAAATCCTCTTTTAGGATTTTCCTTAGACGGCTTATCTCTGTTCTTATTGTGGCATCACTAACATTATCATTGTTCCAAACATAAATTCTAAGCATCTCATAACTTGTAATTGAGTTTATATTTGAACATAAAAAATCTATAATATTTATTTGTTTTTTTGTAAGTGTTTGTAGTTTTGAATTGAAAAACAACTCTTTTGTTGATTTATTATAAGTATAGTTATCACTAAGGATAACATGGTTTATATTTTTATTATCTATATCGTTTGATATTTTTTCTATCCTTAAAGCTAACTCTTTTAGATGAAATGGTTTTTTTATATAATCCATAGCTCCAAGATCAAAAGCTTCACTTATATGATCTATATCTACTAATGCACTAATAAATAAAATAGGGGTATTTATATTTTGTTCTTTTAGATATTTACAAAACTCTAAACCATTTAGAGAGGGGACATTTATATCTAATATCATAATATCATATCTTCTAGATTCTAATGAATCTTTAGCTTCAATTCCATTGCTATATGAATATACATTGTGTTTTAATGCTTCTAGATATTCACAAATAGAGTTTTGCAGCATCAGTTCATCTTCTAAAAGTAATATATTCATATTAATCCTTTGTTGTAAAAATATATTTAAATATTGTTATATTGTTATTTGAGCTAACATCTATTTTTATATTATAAAAATCGCAAATCTCTTTTATGATATTTAAACCCAATCCAAAGCCACCTCGATTTTTATTTTCTCTATAAAATCTTTCAAAAAGTTTATCTGGGTTTTTTATTGTATCTGAATTATTTTGAACCAATAATATAATATTGTTATTTTCTTTATATAGCTTGATTAAAATAGGCTTATCTTTATATGAATACTTAATAGCATTTGATAAGTTATTATCACAAATTCTTTGTAGTTGGGTTTGATTAAAGTTTAGGTAAATATCATCTTCAATATCTGTTGTAAAGTGTAAATTATTACCTAAGGCTATATCATTAAAAAACTCTATTCTAGTATATAAAAATTGTGAAAAGTTAATATTGTTTAGTGGATAGTCTATTCTATCTTTTTTGATTAAATAAGATAGATCATTGTATATATTGTGGATTATTTTTGAACCAGCTTCTATATTTGTGAGGTACTTGTTTTTTTGATATTTTAGTTTAAATAGATCTATATTTGTAATAATAATACTCAAAGGGGTATTTATCTCATGTATTGCATTTTTTAAAAATTTATCTTGACTAATTACTAACTCATTTGCAAATTTTTCTTTTTGTTTTAACTCTTTTGTCCTTTTATTTACTTTCTCTTCTAGATTAAAATTTAGATCTTTTAGATCTTTTGTCATCTTATTTGTATATGAAGCAACTGCTCTAAATTCTTTAAAAGTTAGTTTATCTAAATCTATTTTGTTATGGTTATGAAGAGATAATCTGATATTTTCTATATCCTCTTTAAGTAGTTTTGTAAAATACCTATAAAAAACTAATCCACCTATAAATAATAAAAATGATATAAATATAATTTGTAAAACATATATAGTTACTTTTTTGTTAAATTGCTCTTTTTTTATTTTTAGTTCATTTTGTACTTCATCTAAATAAACACCACTTCCAATCATCCAATTCCAAGGTTTAAAAGATATGGCATAAGATATTTTATCTGACATGGTATTTGTTGTTGGTTTATTCCAAACATATTTTACAAATCCACCATCTTTATTTTTGGATACTTCTATTAGCTCTTTTATAACTTTTTTACCATTTAGATCTTTAAAATCTATTAGGTTTTTTCCATTGTTATGTTTTAAAATAGGATCTGCAATATTTATACCATCAAAATTGTATATAAAAATATATCCTGTTTCATTTGTAGTATTTCTCATATGCTCTATAGTATCTACAATCTCATCTTGTATTTGTTTTAGTGGTTTTTTATTTATATCTTTATTGTACTTGTATTCTATAAATCGTAAAGCTCTTTTGGTTTCTTTAGTTATAAACTCTTTTTTAGATTTTATATAAGATGTTTCAATTTCTTTTAGATCATTTTTATAATCTTTGTAGGTATTTATTAAAACTACAAGTATAAGTATAATAGTAAGTAGTGTAGCTATAAAAAAACTAATACGATTAAATTTGTTTATGCTTTTGGTATAAAATAACTTTTTTAACATAAATATATAGTACCATTTTTATCTTAAGAAATTCTCTTTATATAATACATAACATATATATAGTATAATTGCGTAATTATAATACATAGGAATACAATGAGTAAGAATATAACATTTTCACAATTACTATTAAAACTACAAGAATACTGGGCAAATGAGGGTTGTAATATAGTTCAACCTTACGATATACCAAGTGGTGCAGGGACATTTCATCCAGCAACTTTACTTAGAAGTTTAGATAGCAAACCTTGGTCTGTTGCATATGTTGCACCAAGTAGAAGACCAACAGATGGAAGATATGGAGAAAATCCAAATAGACTAGGATCTTATTATCAGTTTCAAGCACTAATAAAACCAAGCCCTGATAATATTCAAGAGCTTTACTTAAAATCTTTAGAGTATTTAGGTCTTGACCTATCTAAGCATGATATTAGATTTGTAGAAGATAACTGGGAATCACCAACTCTTGGAGCTTGGGGTCTTGGATGGGAAGTATGGCTTGATGGTATGGAAGTAACACAATTTACATACTTTCAACAAGTAGGTGGAATAGCGTGTGATCCTGTTGCAGTAGAGATAACTTATGGAACAGAAAGACTTGCTATGTATTTGCAAGGGGTTGATAATATTTTTGATATTATATGGAATGAAAATGAATTTGGTAAAACATACTATAGAGATATACATTTTGAATCTGAAGTTCAGTTCTCTAAATACAACTTTGAAGTAGCTTCTACAGATATGTTATTTAAACATTTTGATGAATATTTTGATGAGTGTAAATTATGTTTAGAAAACCAATTACCACTTCCTGCTTATGATAACTGTATGTTAGCATCAAATGTATTTAATACTTTAGATGCAAGAAAAGCTATATCTCAAACACAAAGACAAAACTATATTTTAAGAGTTAGAGAACTATCTATGGCATGTGCTACAATGTATAAAGAACAAGAACCAAAAAGAATAGAATCTAAAGAAGCTTGGTTAAAACAAAACCATCCAGAAGATCTAAAATAAAATGTTAATAAAAGATATATATCAATACCTAAATGAGATTAGCCCATTTTGTACACAAGAAAAATGGGATAATTCAGGTTTAATAGTAGGCTCAATGGATGATAAGTTTAAAAGAGTTTATATTACTCTTGATATTGATATAGAGTTTTTAAAAAAAGTTAAAAAAAATTCATTGGTAATATCTCATCATCCTTTGATTTTTAAAGGTTTAAAAACAATAAATGATAATACATACTCAACAAAACTTTTAAAAATACTAATTAAAAAAGATATAAAACTAATATCTATGCATACAAATATAGATAAATCACATCTAAATAGATATGTAATGGAAAATATACTTGGATTTGAAATAGAAAAAGAGGAAGAGTTTTTATTAACAGCAAAAGCTAATATGAGTTTTAAAAAGTTTAAAAAACTTATAAAAGATAGACTAAATTTAGAGTTTGACAAAAGTGTTAAAGTAAATAAATATATAAATAATTTTTCACTTTGTACAGGAAGTGGAATGAGTTTAATAGATGAGGTAAAAACAGATTGTTTTATAACAGGTGATATAAAATATCACGATGCTATGGAAGCAAAACTTAGAAATATCTCACTTATTGATATAGGACACTGGGAAAGTGAAAGACACTTTGCTCCTATGGTTAACGCTTTGTTAGAAGAATATTTGAAAATAAATAAAATAAATGTTATAATGGGTGAAAATAAGAACCCATTTGATTACAAATAAAAGGAACAAAATTGAATAAACATTTAGAACAACTTGTAAAATTATCAAACTTTGATAAACAAATAGTAGGATTTGAGCCACAAATTCAAGCACAAAATGACAAGTTAAAAGTTTTTTTAAAAACTGCAGAAGAGTTAAGTACAAAAATTGAAAATCTTTATAAAGAGATTGATGAAACTAAAAACAAAAGAATCAAAAATGATTTAAATATAAAAGATTTAAGAGCTAAACTTGATGAAATATCTGCTAAATATGATTCTGTTAAAACAGAAAAAGAATCAAGAGCATTACAATTAGAAGAAGAGATCTCAAAAGAGCAAATCGCATTTTCAAATGATGAGATTATCAGACTAGATGAGATCACAACTAAAAAAGAGGAAGAACTAGAAGAGTTAAAAGCTCAACTATCTGCAGAAGAAGCTGATGTAGCAGAACTAAAAGAAGCGATTGATAAAAATATTGCTGAGTTAAATAAAAGTAGAGAAGAGATATCTAAAGAGAAATCAGAATTAATTGAGACAATAGATAAAAAGATTTTATCATTTTATGAGAAGATCAGAAGATGGGCAAATGAAACAGCTGTAGTTCCAGTTAAAAATCAAGCTTGTTATGGATGTCACATGAAGCTTACAAATAAAGTTTATAGTGAATTTTTAGCAACAGATGAGATTACAAATTGTCCTCACTGTGGAAGAATCATATATAAAGAAACTATAGAAGCATAGTATATACTTCAGTATAATTAAAAGAGATTACTTTTGTAATCTCTTTTTTATTTTAAAAAGGGAAAAATAGATGTTTAAATATATATATTTAGTTTTATCACTTTTTATTTATATTTTAGCATTACCTTTAATACTTTTAAAACTAAGAAATCCAAAATACAAACAAGCAATTCCTGCTAAATTTTTTTTAAGAAATAATAATTTTTTCAAAGAAGAGAATATTTGGTTTCATACATGTTCTATGGGTGAAACACAAGCTATAAAGCCTATTGTGGAAAAACTAAATAAAGATGTAAATATATCAGTAATTACAAATACTGGATATGAAAAAGCATTGCAAATTAGTAAAAATGTAAGATATTTACCATATGAGTTATTTTTACCTTTTTGGATAAAAAAACAAAAAGCTTTGGTAGTTATGGAAGCAGAACTATGGTATATGTTGTTTTTATGTTCAAAATCAAAAGGTACACCAACATATTTAATAAATGCTAGAATATCAGATAGATCATATGAATCATACAAAAAGTTTTCATGGTTTTATAAAAAAATATTTGAAAATATTGATAAAGTATTTGCTCAAAGTCAAATAGATAAAAAAAGACTAGAGCAATTGGGTGCAAAAAATGTAAATGTAATAGGTAATATAAAATTAGTAAATTTACCAAAAATTACAAATAAATATTTAAAACCAAATAGTACAATAATTACAGCTGGCTCAACACATGAGGGTGAAGAGGAATTGGTATTAAATGCTTGGAGTAAAGAGTATGGAAAACTTATTGTTGTACCTAGACATCCGGAGAGATTTGATGGTGTATATGAACTTATTAAAAATAAATATGAAAATACAGATATAACATTTCATAGATTTTCACAAAATGAAAATTTTAATAGTGATATTATTTTAGTTGATATTATGGGTGAACTTAATAATATTTATGAAATAAGCGATCTTGTGATTTTAGGAGGAAGTTTTATAAAAAGTGCAGGGGGACACAATCCTATTGAACCTGCGTTTTATAATACAAAATTAATTAGTGGAAAAACTATATTTAACCAAAAATCACTTTTTGAATGTGTAAATGATTATAAATTAATAAATGAAGATGAAATAGAGTATTATATGAAAAATATTGATGAACTAAAAAAATCATCTTTAGGTGTAAAGGGTGATATAAACCCAATATTAGAAGAACTAGAAAAATTATAAAGGAAAATTATGGCTAAAGATAAAGCATATAAATTATTAGCAATACAAGAGGGTATATCAAATAAAAAAGCAAAAGAGCTAATTGATAAAGGTGTAGTAACAGTAAATGGTAAAAAACTACTCGTCGCTCGTGGAGAGATAAGTGATAGTGTGAATTTTAAAGTTAAACATATATCAAATGCAAAAGTGATATATGAAGATGATGATATATTAGCAGTTGATAAACCTGCATTTTTAAATGCAAGTGAAGTGGAAAAAATGTTTCCACAAGCAGTTTTATTAAATAGACTTGATAAAGAAACAAGTGGTGTAATGATGCTTGCTAAAAATGAAGATTTTAGACAAAGAGCAATAAAAGAGTTCAAAAAAAATAAAGTATACAAAGAGTATGTAGCAATTGTTGAGGGTAAAGTAGTAGAAGAAGAGGTTATAAATAAACCAATACATACTATAAAAGGGAAAACGGCAAAATCAAAAGTAGATGATCTTCTTGGAAAACCAGCACTTACTAAGATTATACCTTATATGGTTGAGGGTAATAAATCAAAAGTCAAACTAATAATTGAAAATGGAAGAACACACCAAATTAGAGTTCATCTGCAATATGCTGGATATCCAATTATAGGAGATTTACAGTATGGTAGACCATCAAACCAAGTACAAAGAACTATGTTACATAGTAAAGTAACTAGAATCTTTCATTATGAATTTCAAGCTCGAGAACCAAAAGAGTTTTATCACTTTGGTTTTTAATAAATAGGAGATTTTATGGATTGTAAATATTTTGGAGAGTGTGGATCTTGTAGTCTAGGTCATATGTCTTATGAAGAGCAATTAGAGTTTAAACTAACTAAAGAGATAAGTAGATTTGCTCCTTATTACACAGGAGTTGTAGATATTATTAAAAGTAAAGATGGTGCTTTTAGAAATAGAGCAGAATTTAAAATATGGAAAGTATATGATGAAGATAATAACTTTACATTAAACTATGCAATGAATAATATCAATAAAAGTGTACTTGTAATTGACTCTTGTTCAATGGTTAGTGATGCTATTTCTAATATTATGCCAATATTAATTAAAAAATTAGAACAAATAGATATTCTAAATAATAAATTATTTACGATTGAATATCTAAGTTCTACTACAAATGATATATTAGTAACACTTGTATATCATAAAAAATTAGATGAAAATTGGCAAGAAGAGGCAAGAAAATTAGAAAAAGAATTAGGTATTAAAATTATTGGAAGAAGTAGAAAGCAAAAAGTTGTACTAAGTTCTGATTTTATAAATGAAACATTAAATATTAAAGGTGAAAAGTTTAAATTTTTATACTTTGAAAATGGATTTACTCAACCAAATCAAAAAGTAAATGAACAGATGATTGAATGGACTATAGATAATATAGCTCATGGAGGTGATTTATGTGAACTTTATTGTGGTGGGGGAAATTTCACAATTCCATTATCAAAAAGATTTGATAAAGTAATAGCAACAGAGATAAGTAAAACTTCTATAAAATCTGCAAAAATCAATTGTGAACTAAATAATATTAATAATATTACATTTGTAAGGATGTCAAGTGAAGAGTTTGTCCAAGCTTTAAAAAAGGTGCGAGAATTTACAAGATTAAAACAACAAAATGTAAATCTTGATGATTATTCATATGATACTATATTTATGGATCCTCCACGTGCTGGACTTGATGATACTACAAGAGAGTTAGCAAAAAAATATAATCAAATAATATATATATCGTGTAATCCTGAAACATTATATAGAGATATGCAAACATTAAGTAAAACTCATATTATAAAAAGATTTGCTATATTTGATCAATTTGCTTTTACAAATCATGTAGAAGTAGGGGCAATACTAGTAAGAAAATAATATAAGCTAATATTAAGAAATGTTTATAAAGCCCTAGAGTTAGGGCTTTAGTGTTTCTGTTTAATCTGTTTTTAAGATATGTTCAAATATAATACACCATATAAGATTATACATAATTAAAGGGAAGCATTATGAGAATTAATACAAACATTGCGTCATTAAACGCACAAGAAGCAGCAACGAATACTAATAAAAATTTACAAAATTCTTTAGAAAAATTATCTTCTGGGCTAAGAATAAATAAAGCATCAGATGATGCATCGGGATTAGCAATTGCTGATAAATTAAGAACTCAAGCTTCTTCTATAAAACAATCAATATCAAATGGTAACTCTGCAGTATCATTGATACAAATTGCAGATAAAGCAATGGCAGAGCAATCAAATATTTTAGATATGGTAAAACAAAAATTAATTCAAGCATCAACAGCAACAACATCAGATGAAGGTAGAGATGCAATTGGAAAAGATATTAGTAAATTATTAACTCAATTAAATGAAGTAGCAAATCAAACAAATTATAATGGAATATCATTACTTCAAGGAGCTAGTGCAGGAGCAGCTTCAGAAAAATTAACATTCCAAATGGGTGAAAAAGCAGCAAATACTGCAGAGCTAAATGGTGCAGTACAATCAAACACAAGTGGATTGGATTTAAATACACTTAAAGCTAGTGCAGAGGGTGGATTTGCAAATGCTTCAGCGGCAAGAAGTTATATGGCAAAAATAGATTCATCTTTAAATCAGTTAAATATATGGAGATCTGATTTTGGTTCTACTCAAAATCAAATAGAATCTGGTATTAGAAATATGATGACACAAGTTACAAATATAAAAGCAGCAGAATCTGTGATCAGAGATGTTGATTATGCGGCAGAAAGTGCAAACTTTAATAAACAAAATATTATAGCACAAGCAGGAACTTATGCACAAAGTCAAGCAAATCAAGTGCAGCAGAATATATTAAAACTGCTTCAGTAGAAAACAAATATATAATATAAATAAAAAAGGGTGATATGAAAGTATCACCCTTTTTTAATAAACTAATTAGATTTAATCTAGTTTTAAGAAATGTATTAGTATAATTAGAAATACAAAAGGTGGAAATTATGAAAAATCGAAGTTCACTTTCTGATGATATACTAAAAATTCAAAAAAAACTTTGCGAATTTGAGGTAGGTTCTAGAAATTATAAAAAGTATCAAAAGATACTTTCAAAACATGTTAAAAAGCAGCTAATGAAAGTTAGAGTTAACTCTAAAATGAAAACAATAGAAGTTGTAAAAGACTTATACAAATAAGCTAATATTAAGAATTGGTATGTTATTATTTTAATATGTATAGGTATCAATGGATGCCAAAAGGTGAAAGTCCTTATGCTTAAAAGATGAAAATCGGATAAGAATGTTTATAGGTGTAAAGTGAAAGTCTTTACAATGTGTCATAAATTAAAAGGATAAATTATGAGAATTAATACAAATATTGCGTCATTAAACGCACAAGAATCAGCAACAAATACAAATAATAGATTAAGTAGTTCATTAGAAAAATTATCTTCTGGATTAAGAATTAATAAAGCATCAGATGATGCATCAGGATTAGCAATTGCTGATAAATTAAGAACACAAGCTTCTTCAATTGGTCAATCAATTTCAAATGGTAACTCAGCAGTATCTTTAACACAAATTGCTGATAAAGCTATGGCAGAGCAATCAAATATTCTAGATGTTGTAAAACAAAAATTAATTCAAGCATCAACAGCTACTACTTCAGAAGAAGGTAGAACAGCAATTGGGAAAGATATTAATAAATTACTTACACAATTAGATAATATTGCAGAGCAAACTAACTATAATGGTATTTCATTACTTCAAGGTGCTAGTGCTGGTGCAGTATCTGATAAATTAGATTTCCAAATGGGTGAAAAAGCTGCTAACTTAATCTCTTTAGGTTCAGGAATACAAGCTAATACAACAGGACTTACAGGTATGTCAGGTTTAAAAGGTGATTCTGTTGCTTCAACAACAATGAGTGCTGGTGGATTTAGAGATTACATGGATGATGTAGATACAGCAATCAATGAATTAAATGCATGGAGATCAGATGTTGGTTCTACACAAAATCAACTTGAATCAGGTCTTAGAAATATGATGACTCAAAAAACAAATATTAAAGCAGCAGAATCTGTGATCAGAGATGTTGATTATGCGGCAGAAAGTGCAAACTTTAATAAACAAAATATTATAGCACAAGCAGGAACTTATGCACAAAGTCAAGCAAATGCAATGCAACAAAATATTACAAGATTATTACAGTAATAATTTTAATTAGTATTTATAATATTAAAGCCTCAAGTTATTCTAACTTGGGGCTTTTTAGATTATATGTTGTATAATATTTAAAGAATAAATAGGAAATAAAATGGAAAAAGAACTATCAGACTTAAGTAGTACACTATTAAGTATATATGAGAAAAATTTATTATTTTTAAAAGAAAATTTTGAAGATATATTTAATCGTGTAAATACACTAAGTGATGATATAAATAATAATAACCATAAAGAAAAATATACTTTAGAGTATAAAGATGGTTATTTTGATATATTAAATCACGAAACAAATAGCTGGTATTATGGGATAAATACATATGAAGATGCTGATAACAGAGCAAAGTTAACAAATTTTACAAAAGAAGGATCATTTAATCTTCTTAGAACAATAGGTGAAACAAATTATTTAGTGAAATCTAAAACTTATGGTAATGTAATGAATATAATAGATTTTATAAATGATAATGTTGATTTAAATAATATAGAATATAGCAAAATTTATAAGATGATATTTATAGGATCAGGTTTAGGTATACATCTTCATGAAATTAATAAAAAAATATATCCATTTACTTCACTTATAATTGAACCTGAATTGGAAGTTTTTAGATTATCTTTATTTGTTACAGATTATAGTGAATTTAATAAAAATAATAAAAAGTTATTTTTATCTATTGAAGATGATAATGACAAAAGGCTAAAGATATATAGTGATTTTTATAATTATCATAACTATATGAATTATAATGTAAAGTATAATATGCTATTGTCAAATTATAAAGATATACATGGGGAAATAGTTGATTTCTTTTCAAATAATTTTGCTGGTTATTTCTCATATAACTTAGTTATGGAAAATATTAGAAGAAGTGTTAATTTTATTAAAAATAGAGAGTATTTTATTGATACAAAAAAAATGTATGAAAATAAAATATTAAAAAATAAAAAAGTTTTATTAATTGCTGCTGGACCATCTCTTGATAATTATATTAAATTTATACAAGAAAATCAAGATAAGTTTATAATTGTATGTGTAGATGTTATACTAAGAAAATTAGAAAAAAATAATATAAAACCAAATATTGTTGTTACAATTGATCCATCTCATTTGTGTGCAAAATATTTAACATGTGATGATAAAAATTATTTAAATGATAGTTTGATAGTTTGTCTTGCTCAACAACACGAAAAAACTATCGATGTTTTAAAAGGTAAAGATTATATATTTTCACAAACAGTTGAATTAATAAAAGATATTGGAATGTTGGGAAGTGTAAATAATGTTGGTACATTTTCATATATGATTAGTGTTCATTTTGGTGCTACAGAGATATATACAATTGGAAATGATGCAGCATTTGATCAAAAAACAGGAAGTAGGTATTCTAGTGATTCTTCACATATTCAAACAGAAACAATTGAAAGTTTAAATAATGATAATGATACAGTATCTACTTATGATGTATTAGAACTAGAAGGAAATTTAAGAGATAAAATAAAGACAAATAGAAGTTTATTATCTTTTAAAGCATCATTTGAAGATACATATATAAATCTAATAAATACATATGGTGAAGATTCTCATAAGGTTTATAATTTAAGTGATGGTGTATTGATTAAAAACTTTATTCCAATGAAATTTGATGAAATAAATAATATTATTAAAAATATAGGTAAAATAGAATTTGATGCAAAAAGAGAGAAAAAACTAATTGGTATAATACCAGCAAATGTAGATTTTAAAGAAGATCAAAAACTATTAAGTAGATTAATAAATAAAACAAATAAAAGAAAGATATTAAAAATAAATAATAAAAATGAATTTCTTGATCTAAAATTAGAATTTATGATTTATTTATTAGAGGAATCTAAAAAATCAGATAAAAATGTTATAGGTAATATATTTTTATTGTATACAGAATTAGTAGATATATACATTAATTTTTTAATTAACCTAAAACAAAATAATTTATACACAAAAGAAAACTTAAAAAAGATATATCTTATATGGTTAGATGGTGTTAAACAAGTTTTTAAGGATTTAAAAGAGGCTATTCAATAATTATTTGTCCATTTTTTATATTGATTTGATATGCTAGCATTATGTAATAACTTTATACCATTTTTTGCATGAGTATAACTATATACATATTTATTTGTATATGGTTCATTATTTTTAAAACTATCAAGAGAATTTGCAATATCATTGTATAAGTTTGCAAAAGCTTCTATAAATCCACTTGGATGACCTGGTGTCATTCTATTATATAGTTTATTTGGAAGCATTTGTATATCACTTCCTCTATCTATGATAATTTTTTGACCACTATTATATGAAAATTCTAGTTTTTCTGGATTTTCTTGATGCCATACTGCACTAGCTTTAGATCCATATATTTCAACATGTAGACCATTTCTATTTCCAAGAGCAGTTTTACTTAACCACATTGAACCACTTATGCCATTTTTATATTCTAATAATAAATTTACATCATCTATAATATTATATTTTGAAAATTTATTATATGTTGCCATAATTTTTAATGGTTCTTGTTTTATTAAAAAATATGCTAAATGGTGTAAATGTACACCTAAATCTAAAGAGATCATAGGTATAAAATCATCTTTTAATCTCCATTTTTGAGGATATTTTACACTCTTTGGAGGTCTTAAAAAACTCTCCTGAGGCATTTGAAGTCGAATTTGTAAAATATCTCCTAATTCATTATTTGATATTTTATGTTGTAGTTCCCTTAACATAGGATATCCACTATAATTATTTGTAACAACCAAAAAGTGTTTATTTTTATCATAGTATTGTTCTATTTTTTCTAATTCTTCAATAGAGCTTACAAGAGGTTTTTCACAAATGATAGGTATATTTTGTTTTAAAAGTTCTATTATAATTTCACAATGTAGTGGTGTAGGGGTAAGAATAACAATTGCATCAATATTATTTTTTTCATTTTTAACTAATTCTTTCCAATTATCATAATAATTTTTGATATTCCATTGTTTAGCAGTTTGTTTATTTGTTTGATTATTTGTACTAAATGCACCAGCAACAACTTCAAATTTTTTATCCATTTGAGATGCTATAAAATGTGGATATCCAGCAATAGAGTCAATACTACCACCAATAAAAGCTAATTTATACATTTTGAACCACCTTTGTATGTATTAATTTATTAAGATCTTTTTTAACATCATTTGTAAAAATAATTGAAATTTGTGTATTTATATAATCTTCTATTATAGTATTTTTTTCTAATAAATCAAATCTAAATATAATACTATTTTCAATATTTTTGTGAATAATTAGTTCTTTATATACTCCATTTTTAGTTGGCATCACAACATGTCTTATAATGAAGTTATTCTTTTTTTTAGTAAAATTTTCCAATATCTTTTCACCTATATATGCTTGAACTACAGCTTGAGAATACTTTATACCATGTGACATTTCTATTAGATATGGGTAAAAATCCCCTGGTATTCGTCTTGTTACATCAATAATATATGGCAAATTATCTTTTATAATTACTTGTAAATGAAACATACCATCAACAAGATTTAGTTTTTTTGAGATTTTTTCTATATCTTTTATTAATCTTTGTTCCACTTTAGTATCCAATTTTATGGGATATGCTGTAGTTATTAGATATGGATTTAGATATGTATCATCTGCTCCACTAAAAGCATATACTATTTTTTGATCTTGTATAAACACACTATAAGCGATAAGTTTACCATCTATATACTCTTCAAGAAAAATATCATCTGATACTTTTAATGCTTCTTTTAATGAGGTGTTAAATTCATTGATATTATACACAATATCAACACCTCTACCACCAGATAAATTAGTTGGCTTTATTACTATTGGAAAAGACAACTCTTTTAGATCTTTTGTATTATCCCAATAAAATCCATTTGGTGTACAAATGTTATTTTCTAAACAAAACTCTTTAAATCTCCACTTATTATGAATAAGTTGAGCTACTTCTAAAGTATCAAAATTTCCTATATCTAATTCATGTGCTAATTTGACAGTATTAAGATATGATTCTTCTCCACAGCCTGGAATTATATAATCAATTTGTTCATCTTTTATAATTTGTTTAACCTTATTTAAATCATTAAAATCTACTAAAAAATATTGATTGGAATATTTATGTCCTTTATAGTAATCTTTTGCTCCAAGTGTTATTACAAAATAGCCTAGCTCTTGTGAAGCTTCTATGAGTGGTATATCTCTATGACTTCCTCCTAAAATAAGCAATTTTTTAGTTTTCATAAAAAGCCTTTATTGTTTGATTATATATTCTTTTTGTACCATTTTTATCTATACTATTTGCAATTTTAAAATCTATTTTATTATTGATTATATTATATAACTGTTTTTTCCAACTATTTTTTGTAATATCTATACTTTTAAAAGCTAATTTATAATCTAAAAATTGCTTTATACCAGTAGCTTGATTTTGTGCAACAGAAAATATAATAGTAGGAATTCTTAAAAATGCCAATTCATATACACTCATACTTGCAGTAGTAATAGCTAATGATGATTTTGCCATGGTGTTATAAAGAGTTGTAGCAGTTGGTTTATATAATATATTACAATTTTTATATTTTTTTGCTCTTAATAGCTGTGATCTATTATTGATAACTATATTTTTTTTAGTATTAGTATTATTTAAAACTTTTAAGATCTCAATAGATAAATTTTTAATATCAGCTCCTCCTAGCATAATAAAAATACTTTTATCTTTTTTTTGTTTTATATTTTGTAACTCTTTTCTAATAGGTATATATTTAAGTCCTAATAGATAGTTTTTATCAATATTTTTAAAATATATATTTGCTTTAGGTGCGAAATTTACAACTATCCCTTTTGGATAATTCAATCTTCCATAGTCATCTATAAACATAGCTAATTTACAATTTTGTACGAAGTGATTATATATTTTTAAAGTTGCGATATAGCTATCTATAACAATAATATCATATTGTTTTTCTAGTATAATGTTATCCCATTTAAAATATTTTATATTTTTAAACTGAGTATATTTTATATCACTATCAAGAAAAAAATCAATATTATGTTTATATTGCTTAAATGTAGAAGCTATACTAAAAGATCTTACAAGATGTCCCATACCTCTTGTGCTTCCAGCTTCTGTAAAAAAAGCAATATTTAATTTTTTCATATTATTTTAATTCACCAATCATATCCCATGATAGTAAATCTCCATATTCTATATCTTTTGATGCAACTCTTTTATCTACATTATCAAGATCTTTTGACTCTATTCCTCCACCTGGTCTTAAACTTTTAAAATTAATATTATTTTGTAAAGTTTCCCCTTTTTTTATATCTTTTATCGCAATTAAAGATCTTTGAGATGGCTTTTGAATTTTTTCAAATTTAACTTCCCCTATAGCATCATATACCATTTTCACACCATCTACAAGTTCTTTTAATTCTTTTGGATCACATGAAAAAAAGCTATCAGCAGTTTTTATTGACTTATCCAAAATAAAATGTTTCTCTATAATAGTTCCCCCTAATGCTACACTTCCTAGAGGAACTGCATTACCCATAGTGTGATCCGATAGTCCTATTGGACATTTGTATAACTCTTTTAGAAATGGGATTGTTGTTAGGTTTATATCTTTTGGATTAGCTGGATATTGGCTTGTACACTTTAATATTGACAGTTGAGTATTACCTGTATTGTATATAGTTTGCACTGCTTGGTCTATTTGTGCCAAAGTTGCATTGCCAGTTGATAGGATTATTGGTTTTTGTGTTTTGGCAATTTTTTCTATAAGCGGTAAATCTACAATCTCTGGTGAAGCTATTTTATATGCAGGCATATTTAGTTGTTCAAGAAAATCAACAGCACTAAAATCAAATGGACTTGAAAATAATATAATATTGTGTTTTTTTGCTACTTTTTGAAGCTCTTTTGTCCACTCCCAGGGCATTGAAGCATCTTGGTACAAATCATATAAATATTGCCCACTCCATGCTCCTTTTGCTTCAAAATGTGATTTTTTACAATTTAGAGTTAGTGTATCTGCTGTGTAAGTTTGAATTTTAACTGCATTTGCTTTAGCTTTGGCTGCAGCTTTAATAGATTCTATTGCAATATTTATATCATTTGCATGATTTGCACTAAGTTCAGCTATTATAAAAACACCATCTTTTTTTAAATCAAAATTATCTATTTTCATCTTTATTCCTACTTGACATCTTTTTCTTCTTTTGGTATAATTATTGTACTTTTCGCCCTCGTTGGCATTCCCCTTTGCTTTTGCATTGGGGTAATTTTCATAAATTCATTTAATTTTTTTTCAAGATTTATATATGTATTTTTGTTGATTTTTCCACTTAGATATTCTGTTCGCCGTATATCAAATACTCTCATTTGATTAAACATTGCAGTACTTACAATATCTTTTTTATAATTAAATGAAAAATAATAACTTCCTTCTTTTACTTTTGAAGTAAGAGGAATACCAAGAAAAGTAGTTTTTGATAATTTCTTATATACTAACACAGGTCTTAAATATAACTCTTTTTTTCCATAAGATTCATGACCAATATTTTGTCCAATAGACATAAAATATATATTTCCTTGATAAAAAGTAATAATCTCTTTTTTTGAATCTAATTGTTTTTTTATAATATTCCATCTATCAAATTTATCTTGATTTATAGCACCATAAATATACTCTGCTCTAGTCCAATCTTCTAAAGTATCAATATCTTGCACTAAATGTCTTGGTAAAACTATAGGGATACTATCTTTGCCAAATGGTATATCTGTAAAGTGATTAGATAATCTTTCCCAATAAAATTGTCCAGCATCTTGATAAGCAATTTCAAGATCTTGACTACGAGAATTAAAATGTTCAGGGGTAAACATTTTACATCTTCCATCTTTAGTGATTTTAAAAGTTCTTTGAATTGGAAATGGCATCGAAGTTACACTAAAAGCTTGATGAGCATTGCTATTTTTTAGTTTTTCAAAACCTTCTTTTAAATATTTTATTTGTAAAAGTGGAGCTGTAGCATAAAGGGTACAAACAAAATCATATTCTTTATCCTCTTTTTTTAAAGTATCTAATACATATTTTACAACATCACCAGTTCCAGTAAAATCATCACTTAATTCTTTTGGACGAAACTGTACTGATACACCATATTTTTGTGAAATCGCAGCTATTTCTTTATCATCAGTAGAAACTATAATATCATCAAAAAGTTCACTTTCTAAAGCATTTTGAATACTATAGGTAATAAGTGGTTTAGCAAAAAACATTTTTATATTTTTTTTAGGTATTCTTTTACTTCCACCTCGAGCTGGTATTACACATAATACTTTCATCTATTTTCTTTTATATACTCTTAATTGAGAATGAAAATTATCCTCAGTGATAAATCCATAAACTATAGAATCTGTATCAAGAATTTCATAATTTGGTAAAAATTTATCATAATCATTTCCTAAAATTGGCTCTTTAACTCCAGCTAAAAAATCTTTACTTTGTTTTCTTTTCCCTTCTAGTATGTTTCTAAGAAGTATATATTTTGGTTTTAATCTATCTATATGATTACAATAATTTTGAACCACATCAGGTTCCATCTCTTGAAATGATATAAAGTTTACAAATAGATCAATTTCTCCTTGTAGCTTTTCAATTTGCCAAGAACAAAGGTTTAGTGCTTTATGTGTTTGTGTAAATTTTTCTATATCAATAGTATTTAAATCTTTTGTAGTATCATAACAAGCAATATTTTCTTTTCCAAATACTTCTTGTAAATAATATGTTGAATAAAATGCTACAGGTGGTATATCTGCATTTATATAAAATATATCATTTCTATTATCTTGAAGTAATATTTCACCTAAAGTTCCAAATCCTCCACCTATCTCCATCACTGTATTAATCTTATTTGTGTCAACTGTTTTTTTAAGAAAACTCAATCCCAATGCATAATTTAAAAATGATCTTGAAAAATTTCTATTTTCAAAAGTATGTTGTTCTATTGGATTTCCCACTTTACTTTCAGATATCTTATCAAGATATGGTTTTTTATCAATATTGCTAGATTTTAATACTCTAAAATCTGCAAAAGCACTAGAATTCCCATTAAATACCCTTTGTAATCGTGTAACAAATCTTTTATCATTTACAATTTGATCAAATTTTTCAATAGTTGGATCATATTTATTTGGATTTTCTAAATACTCAACTGCACTATATCCAGGAACAAAAAAACTTCTAGTAACACTTAGATTTCTAAAATTTTTTATATCATTTTGTTCTAGTTCATCTATAAGTAGCTTTGATCCATATTCCCAAAAAGCTGTTGGCTGATATAGTTTATTTTGTTTTTGCATATTTTTAAGCATAATATTTAGTAAGTTATATTTTGTAGACATAGTTTATACCTTTTGTTAATATGGTAATTATATTATAACTTTCTTAAAATTAGATTATAATATTTAAAATAGTTTCTATTACATAATTTTGTTCTTCATCACTAAGTAACGGATATATAGGTAAAGATAAACATTGTTCATAATATTTATCCATATTTGGTGTATTTTCATCTCCATAGCCCAAAGATTTGTAGTATGGTTGCTTATTTATCGGCATGTAGTGTAGTTGTATATTTATATTTTTTTCTTTTAGTTTTATAAATAGTTGTTCTTTTGTAATAGAAAATTTTGTAAAATCTATTAAAACAACATATAGATGATATGATGACTTACCATTATAATTATATAGTGGTTTTATAGGACTGTTGTTAAATGCTTTATCATAATTTTTTGCTAATTGAACTCTTTTTTTTATAAACTCAGGTAGTTTTTTTAGTTGAGTGATTCCCAAAGCACATTGAATATCTGTAATACGATAGTTAAATCCAAGATCAATCATCTCATATTCCCATGGTTTCATATCATCTGTTTTTATTATGCCATGATTTCTTAATTTTAACATTTTATCATACAATATTTTACTATTAGTAGTTATTGCTCCACCTTCGCCAGTGGTGATATGTTTAACTGGATGAAAAGAAAATATACTTATATCAGAGTTTATACAACTTCCTGCTTTAATATTATCATATACAGCACCAATACTATGAGCATTGTCTTCAACTATTTTTATATTGTAAGTTTTTTTTAAGTGGGCTAATTTTTCTTGATTTAGCATGTTTCCTGAAAAAGATACGCCATATATTGCTTTTATAGTTGAATCATTTTTTAAATACTCTTCACATAAATCTAAATTAATATTTCCATCTTGTGCAATATCTATAAAAATTGGTTTGGCATTGGCATAGAGTATAGAATTTGAAGTTGCTAAAAATGAGTTTGGTGTAGTTAAAACTTTATCGTTTTTATTTAAAAGTGCCAAAGATGATATATGAAGTGCTGCAGTTCCATTTGATACTGATATACAATATTTGGCACCACAAAATTGTTTTATCGCATCTTCAAACTCTTTTGCCTTTGGTCCTGTAGTTATAAAAGGTGATTTTAATACCTCTATAACAGAATCTATATCATCTTGTTCTATTGTTTGTTTACCATATGGTATAAAATTCATATTTAATCTTTAATCATATTCATAAGTTGTTTTGCATCAAGCCATTGAGTATTATTTCCAGAATTATACTCAAAACCTTGTTCTACAGCTACACCTTGTTCCCCAAGTTTATTAATATGATAGTTATTTGTTTTTGATGTAAGTGAGATGGTTGGTCGTATTACATAATGGTTGTCAAATTCTAAAGTTAGATGAGAATCATCACTTGGGCACATAATCTCATGAAGTTTTTCACCTGGTCTAATTCCTATTATTTTATGTGGTAAATCTGGAGCAATAGCTTTTGCCATATCAACTATTTTCATAGATGGAATTTTTGGTATAAAAATCTCTCCACCACTCATTCTATGAAAATTCTTAAGTACAAAGTTAACTCCATCTTCCAACGTAATAAAAAATCTAGTCATTTTAGGATCAGTAATTGGTAATTCTTTTACACCTTGGCTTACTAGTTTTTCAAAATAAGGCACAACAGAACCACGACTACCTACAACATTGCCATATCTAACAACTGAAAATGCTGTATCTTGAGTACCAGTTAGATTATTTGCAGCTACAAAAAGTTTATCTGAAGCTAATTTTGTTGCACCATATAAGTTTACTGGATTTGCTGCTTTATCTGTAGATAATGCTATAACTTTTTTTATTCCACATTCAATAGCTGCATCTATCACATTTTGAGCACCATTTATATTAGTCTTAATGCACTCCATGGGGTTATATTCTGCTATTGGTACATGTTTAAGAGCTGCTGCATGTATTACATAATCAACACCTCTCATAGCTTTTTGAAGACGGGGAGCATCTCTTACATCTCCTATAAAGTATCTCATACAGTTTTCATTATAATCTTGAGCCATCTCATACTGTTTTAATTCATCTCTACTATATATTATAATTTTATTTGGTTTATATTTTTGAAGTAAAATTTTAGTGTATTTTTTCCCAAAACTACCTGTTCCTCCAGTAATTAAAATATTTGCACCATTAAACATAAATTTTCCTTCTTATATAGTTATTTGTTTCGTTCAGCTAAAAGTCTTTGAATATTTTCTTTACTCTTTTTAGCTAGTTCTTCTCTTTCTATTTTCATTTCACGTAAAATTGTTAAAGTTTCTTGTTTTTCATGATCTAGATTAGATTTTATTTGTACTGCTTTTCTTTGGTTTGAAGTTCCAGAAAGTCCAATAAATTTTTCTTTGTTATTTATATATATTTTATTTGCTGCAGATGTGGCATTTTTATTAAATACTATAATATCATCTTTTTTAAGATTTAATATCTCTTCAACTGTAAGTTGCGTTTCAGCCATTATAGACTGAATATTCATATGAGAACCAGAAATAAGTGTGGTAATGTCTTTTTTACGACTTATTTTTTTACCTTTTCCTTCAGCAAATAGTTTCTCAACTATTTTATTTAAAAGTGGTTCAATATATGAAATTGGGTAACAAATAGATAAAAATCCAGACTCTTCATCTATTGTAATCTCTAATACTACTAATAAAACAATTTCATGATCAGAGATAATTTGTATAGCATTTGCATTTGTATCTCTACTTTCTATTTTAAAGTTTAGCGTAGTTACTTCATCCCAAACTTTATACATATGTTCTACAAGTAGTTGATAAAAATGATCAAATATCTCTACTTCTATTTCTGTTAACTCTCTATCAAGATTATCACTAGCACTTACTGCTCCACTTCCTAGTAACTCAGTAATAATTTTATGAGAAATAGCAGGGTTACACTCTATTACTATTCTTCCTTCAAGTGGCTTGATTGATAGTGTATTTAATGAAGTTAATTGAGGAATAGATAAAATAAATTCACCATAAGTCATCTGCTCAATACTATATAGTTTTACATCAACTATTTTTCGCAGCATTGCAGAGATATCAGTAATAAGATCTCGTAACATTTTATCATGTAAAGTTGAAAATGCTTTAAATTGTTCGTTTGTTATACGATTTGGTTTTTTAAAATCATAAATTGAGTAGTTTTTTTCTTTGGATACACTGGTTGGCTCATCAGGTATATTATCAATATCCTCACCAGTTTCAGCAATATCTAAAAGAGCATCAATCTCATCTTGACTTAAAAATTCAGCCATATCACCTTCCTATTTTCGTATCTCAAGATCAACATCAAGAGCACCTAAACTTTTTATCAATTTTAGTGTTTGTATGATATCACTCATTGGTACTTTCATAACCTTCATACTTCTTAATAAATCAGATACAGTAGGTAATCCCTTGCTATTCATCATTACATTATTTAGATTTACAGTTACAGGTTTTCCACCAAGTTTTACACCATCACCTATATCTTCCCCTTTATTTAACATTGGGTTTTTCCAATCTTTTTCATTTAAGGGTGATTTTTTAATTCTAATTGTAAAGTTGTCTCTTACAACTGTTACAGGTTGTATTATGACGTCGGCTCCTGCAATTATCATGCCAGTGCTCATATCAATAATAACTTTTTTCTTAATATCTGATTCAATAGGTATATTTTGAATAATAGAGATAAATTTTACCATTGATATATTTTGTGGTTTTTTAACTTCAATAGTTCTTGTATCAATTGCAAAAGCCAAAGGTATACCAAACTTTTGATTAATTTTATCTTCTACATTTGCAGCATTTTTTGCACTATTTTGCAATAAACTTAGTGTTAAAGATGTTTCATCTTTTAGGTTATAATTTACTTCATTTTCTATTGTTGCACCATCATATATAAATCCAGTTGTAAGATTTCCTGTTGTTGCTACAATTTTTCCTTGAGCTAAAGCATAAACATTGCCATCTACCCCTTTTAATTGAGTAAGTAATAGTTCACCATTATTTATAGATTTTGCATCGCCTATAGCAGATATTTTAACTCTGATCTTATCACCTTGTCTTGAAAATGCTGGAAGATTAGCTGTAACCATAACTGCAGCTATATTTTTTGATTTGATTGATGAAGTTGGAATTTTTATATAAGAGTTTCTTAAAAGATTTTGTAAAGATTGCATAGTAAACTGACTTTTATCTCCAGTACCAGCTAATCCAACTACTAAACCATACCCTATAAGCTGATTATCTCTAATTCCTACGATATTTGAAATATCTTTTATAGATTGTGACCAAATAGATGTTATTAAAATAAAAATAGTTAATAATACTTTCAAATGTTACCCTCTACACATAAATAATCCAATACTTTAACATAGTTTAACAAAAATTTATATAAAATATATCAGATTATATTTTGGAGATACTTTGCATATATATATTTATGGCGAAAAAAGTTTTAAAAAGACTATACATGACGCTTTAGAACATGGTAATGTTAAATTTCATTTGGATGAAAATGGAACTATTGAAGAATTAAATTCATTAGAAGCATTAAAATTAGCTATAGAAGATGAGCCAGATAATATATATTTGATAGATCATGAAAAAATTATTGATAAAAAAAGTTTTAATAGTAAAATAAAATTTTTAACACCAAAAGATGGTATTGAAAAAGAGTTTTTAGATGAGCATGGTATAGAAGACATAGCAATTGATGATATTAAGGATTTACCAAAATATATAATTAAAAAACTTGATGCTTTACATCTTACAGACACATTTGATGAAAATGATAATATAACAGCAAATACAACAACTGCAAGTATATCTGAAGATGAGATAGATGCTATTTCTGATATTTTGGAAGATATAGAAAATATTGAAAATAAAGATGATAGCGATGATGATTTTGATTTAGGTGATGACCTAAAAGATCTTCTTTCTTCAGATGATGAAGAAAGTGAAAATGACGATGATATCATCGAAGATGAAATTGATGATATAGCTGATGTAATGAATATAGATTTGGAAGAAGATACAATTGAAGATGTAGCTAATATATCAGATGTGATGAATATACAATTAGAAAATAATGATCAAGGAATGCAAGATATGGAAGAATTAAGTCAATTGGACAATGTAAAAGAAGATGAAATGATTGCTGCATTAAGTGGAATTGAAGATATTGATTTAGGATCAAATTTAGATATTCCAAAGGTTAAAGATACGAAAAATGATTCTCAAGCAATAAGCATAGATGCATCTAATGTAAATGATTTATCTAGTTTATTAACACAACTATTAAATAATAAAACATTAGAAATTACTGTTAAAATAAAAGATTAATTATATGGATTTAATGAGTATAGCTCAAAATACAGTTAAAATTATATTACTTTTAGGTATTCCATCTTTGATGGTAAGTTTAATTATTGGTTTAATTATAAGTATATTTTCTGCAGTTACTCAAGTAAATGATGCATCGTTATCATTTGTTCCAAAATTAATTTTTGTGTCTATATTTATTTTAATATCTCTACCATGGATGGGTGATCATGTTGAAACATATACTTTTGAATTATGGAATATAATATTAGAATTTGGTAAATAAATATGATAGATAAATTATATCATTTAAAACAGGTACAAATTGAACAAGAACTAATGCAAAAACAAGAGTTAATACATAAAATTGATGATATTAATAAACAAGTTAGTCAATATAGAGATCAGCTTGAAAATGTTACAGTTGAGTCAAGTGGAGCTATGGTTGATTTTGAAATTTTAGCTATTCACAAAAAAACTATGAAACAATATATTATAGATTTAGGTCGGCAAAGTATGCTATTAAGCCAAAAAGTTGATCAGCATAACAATGCAATTGTACAATTACAAAAAGAATCAGAACAATATGAATATCTTTTAAACGAAGAAAAAAAAGAACAATATAAAGAGGAATTAAAAATTGAGGCACTTATTGCAGATGAAATTACACAATCAAAATGGGCAAAAAAACATGTTGTTTAAATTAATATTATTATCACTTTTACCATTGTTTTTAAATGCTTCTATTGCCAATGAAGGTTCATATACAAAACAAAAAAAAGAGATAATAGCACTAAAGAAAGAATTAAACGAGTTTTATGATAAAAAAGAAAAAGAATATCAAATAAACAAAGCTAAAATAGAAAAATTATTGGCTGAAGTTAAAAAAGAAAAAAATGAAACAAAACTTCTATATGAAAGAAATCAAGAGATATTAAAAAATATTGAAGGTAAAGTTGCATCTAAAACTGCTAAAATTTATAATGGTATGAAACCTAAAATTGCAGGTGAAATTTTTACAAAAATGATAAAAGATGGTAAAATTGATGATGTTTTCGATATAATTATTACTTTAAAAGAATCTAAAGTAACTTTATTGATGAAATACCTAGATAAAGAAGATGCAGCAGATTTAACTACAATGTTAAAAAATTATAAAGTAAAATAAAATAAATTAGGGGAAACTAATGGCTGAAGAAGAGGCAAAAGAAGAAACAAAAAGTTCAGGTGGGGGTAAGGGAATCCTTATTGTTTTAATTGTATTAGTTGTATTACTGATGGGTGCAGTTGGAGCTGGAGCTTGGTATGTATTAACTCAAATGCCTGCACAAAATGGTGATAATAGTGCAAAAAGTGAAAAAGTAAATAAAGAAGAAGCAGATGCAGATGCAAAAGTTTTATACAAAGCAGAAATTAATGATCTAGTACTAAATATCACAAATGCGAAAGGTAGAGAAAAACTTATGAAGTTATCTTTTGCAATAAAATCAACTGAAGAAACTATTGAAGCAATTGTTGAAGAAAATAGAGCAGAAATTATAGATGTAGTAATAGCTCAAATCTCTTCAAGAAGTAGTGAAGAGTTATTAACTGTTGGTGGAAAAGCATTATTAAAAGAAGAATTACTAGATGAAATAAATAGAATTATAAATGAAGCTACGGTTACCAATGAAGATATTAAAAAGAATAATGTAAAAAAACTATTTTTTACATCATTTGTAATTAAATAGACTTAAGTATGATTGTTGTTGTAAAAAAACCTCTATATAAAAAAACAATTGCAAAAGTTTTATCTTTTGTAGCATTGGTTTGTATGTTTACTGTATATTATTTTTATATGGGGGATAAATATGGAGAACCAAAAGAGGAAACAACAGCAAAAAATACAGTTAAATCTGATTTAATAAAAAAGAAAAAATTAGCTAAAAAATTAGAAAAAATTATATATAAAGAATCTGAAACAGTTGTGGATTTAATTGGACAAGAACATGTTCAAAAAATAAAAGTTGTTGGTAAAACACTTTTTATAGTTTGTGATAGCAATACTGATATTGAACCTCTGATGGTGAGATATGGAGTATTAGCACTTGTAAAAAATACAAATAAAGATATTAAAATAGCGATTAACTTAAAAAATATTATAGGAGATATAAATGAAACATAATATTTTTATTTTAACAATATTTTTTATATTTATAGGTTGTGAAGCAGAAAAGAGTAATATTGCATTTGAAAAACCAAAATCACAAGTAATTAAGCAAACTGTAAAACCAATTTCAAAAAAAGGGTCACTGTATTCTAAAAGAGGTGGGTCATTATTCTCTGATAAAAAAGATCTACAAATTGGAGATATTTTACAAGTAATAATAAATGAAGAATTAAAATCCGATTCAAAAAATTCACGCGCTTTAAATAAAGCAAATACTACATCACTGGGTGCTGGAGTTTTAACTCCTGCAACTACGAATACCTCACCAAATGGAATTATAAATAAAGCAGCTTCCAAACTTAATAGTATGACAGGATTTGAAGTTGGAGGAAAAAGTACAAATACTTTTTCTGGTGCAGCTACATCAAAATATGATGAATCTTTTTCTGCCACAGTATCTGTTATTATTGACCAAGTGTATCAAAATGGAAATTATTATATAAAAGGTTCAAAAGAGATTTTAATTGATGGACAAAAGCAAATAATGATGATAGCAGGTGTTATTCGTCCTTATGATATAAGTCCAGAAAATACAGTAAACTCTTCACAAATTGCAAATTTTAAGATGCTATATAGAAAAGATGGTAGTGAAGCAGATAATTTAGAAAAGCCTTGGGGATCAAAGGTCTTAGAATCGATCTGGCCTTTTTAATCTAAAATTAAGAAATGTAAGTATATAATTGGTTATAAAATAAAAAAGGAGTCATTATGATAAATGCATTGCATGTGGCACAAACGGGTTTAACTGCTTCACGAACTGCAGTAGAAAATGTGATGAATAATATCACTAATGAAAATACTCCTGGATATAAAAAACGTGTTGTTAACCTTTCTGAGGCGGCACATATTGATTCTCGTAGTTATGGTAGAGGTGTTGCTGTTGGTGATACTGTTAGGATTGTTAATCAATATATGGCAGATAATCTTAATAAAGAAAGTGGTAAAAGTTCATATTATGATCAGTTGGATACTATGCTAAGTGATATAGAATCTATATTTTATGAAACTGATATAAGTGGATTTTCAAGTGACTTAGATAGATATTTCCAGTCAATTGAAGATTTAAGAGCAAATCCATATGATAATATTGCAAAAAATAATTTTAATAATCAAGCTCAAATAGTTGTAGATGATTTAAAAAATCTTTATGATGGTATTGAAGATAGAGAAAAAGTAGCTAGAAGCAGTTTGGATGATACTGTTGATATTATAAATGGACTTATTGGTGATATAGGAAAAGTTAATGAACAAATGCAACAGCAAATAAATCCATCAAATGACTTATTGGATAAAAGAGACCAGCTAGAGCAAAAATTAGCGAAATATATAGATATTAATGTAGATAGAACAGATGATTATGAACTTAAAATTGGTGGTAAAACAGCTGTAAGATATAATACCAATATTCATAATTTAAAAGTAGTAAATGAATTTATTCCTCAAACAGATAAATATGTAAATGACGAAACAACTGCAAGTACAATTGGTCCAAATGGATTTAATAGTACGGGAGATACAATAGTATATACTTTTGATAATACATATGAGATAACTGTAACATATGGTGAAACAATACATAATTTATATGGTGATGGAAATGATGTATCAGTAGATGAAGATAACTATGTTATTGCACTTGCAACAAAAATAAATAATCATCATGATTTACCTTCGAATATAAAAGTACAAAATGGTGAATATTTATTTGATCAAGACAATAAACAATATACCTTGGATAATGAAGGTAATAAGATATATAGAACAGATTCACCACCTGATAATAAATATCTTGTTATTGAATCAATAATTCCAGGTGAAGATGGAAGATTTGATGGAAGAATAGTGGTAAATGATAATGATGCTGCAACACCTACGAAAACTGAAGTAAAAGAGAATGAAATTCGTAGTTTAAAAGGGAGTGATGATACTCATATAGAAATATTTGATGAGAAAATTACTTTAAATCGTGGATCAACAAGAGCTCTAACTGAAAATCTAACAACAAATGATTATAATAATAAATTTACCAAATATAGAGATGCTTTAGATTCTTTTGCTCAAGTTTTAAGTGATATGAGTGATATGTATATAAGAAATGATGATGGAAGCTACGTATATGGTCAAAAAGCAGTGGATCTTAATACGGATTCTGGAACTGTAGTTGAAAAACTTGGGGTATTTACTGGAGGGGATGTTAATTCACTAGTATTTAATAAAGATGCAGTTAATAATTTTTCACAACAAGATTTGGACTATCTTGCCACTATACAATGGAAAGATGATATTAGATTTGATGGAAATGCACAAGATGGACAAGATAAAGATGGAACATCATTTTCTAAATTCTATCAAACTTTACTTGTTGATATATCTTCAGGCAAAGAATCAAATGATTACTTACAAGAAACACAAGAATCAATAACAATGTCACTTTCTAGTACATATGATAAATTAGTAAAAGTTGATAAAGATGAGGAGATGCTTAATTTAATTAAATTTCAAGCATCATATGAAGCCAATGCAAAAATTGTAACTGTAATAGATGAGATGTTACAAACAATACTTGGCTTAAAAAGATAATAGGGGGTGCATGATGTCTGATTATAGTTTATTAGGATCATTTAATACAGGAGCGGCAAGTTCACTTAATGGTGAATTAATAAATAAATTAAGAGCAGCAGAAGAAAAAGCAGTAATAGCACCAATTGATAAGAGTTTAGAAACTTGGGATAAAGAACTTGAAACAATAACGGGTATTGAAGAAAAAATCAGTACCTTGTTAAGTGCTGTTAAGCCTTTTGATTTATTTAATTCTCAAGGAAGTGCATTTGATGCAGTAAGTGCATCAACTACAGGTACATCTGCAGTTTTTGATGCAGTTGATGTTGCTGGATTAACTCCTGGAACTACTCAAATAGAAGTTACTCAACTTGCACAAAGAGATGTATTTCAATCAAATACTTTTTCAGATCCAGCTGTAACTATGACTGAAGGTCAAGCTGAAGGTGATAAATTAAGTATTCAAATTGGATCTGCAGCGGCAATAGATTTTACTACAAAAGATAAAACATACCAAGAATTAGCTGATGAAATTAACGCAACAGATGGTTTAACTGCATCAATTGAGCAGGTTGGTACATCAGATTATAGATTGGTTATAAAAAGTACAGATTCTGGAACAGATAATGCTTTAACAATTACTCAAACTGATTCAAGTGATGTAGATTTAGATCCAAATTTAGGATTTGGTGAGGCTGCAAATCATACATTAACAGCGCAAAATTTAAACGCCAAAATTGATGGTGTTGATTATGATGTATCATCTAATACTGTAACAATTCAGGGTAACCTTACAATGACTGCAGTGGAAAATGGAACTTCAACAATTACAATTCAAAAAGATACAAGTGGAATCATTCCAAAACTTGAAGATTTTGTAACAGCCTATAATGATGTTGTTGATAGTATAGATAATGAAGTTTACTCAGATGAATCTAGTATAAATGACCCATCTAGTTTAAGAAATATTTTATCACAAATAAAAGATAAAATTTTTGGTACATATGGAGATGATGATAAATCTTTATTTAATTATGGATTTAGTCTTGATAAAGAGGGACACCTAAATATCGATTCAGATAAATTGGGAACTGCGGTGACTGAAAATTTAGATGATTTAAAAGATCTATTTATTGGTGCAGCAGAAGATAAAGGATTAGGAACTCAATTAAAAGAATTAATAGATGATATGAATGCTTATGAGGGATCTATTACATTATATGCAGATCATATGGCTGATAGAAAAACTACTCTTGAAAAAGAGAGAGAAAAAGCAGTAAAAGATTTGGATACAAAATATGATCTTATGGCTGCACAATTTTCTGCTTATGGAGCAATTATTGCACAAATGGAATCAGCATTTGGTGGTATGAAAATGATGATAGATCAATCTGTAGCAAAAGGTTAAGAGTAGTATTTAAGATAAATTATACTATACTTTTTGTCTATAAAAATTTGGAGTTCTAAAATATGGGAATAGAAGCATACAATCAACAAGCAGCGGTAACAGATGATCCGTATATGCTTATACTTAAGCTATATGAAGGCTTATTAAGATATCTTTCATTTGTAAAAAATGCGATGGAAGAAGATAATATTGAGAAAAAATTTGAATATATAAATAAATCTATTGCAATATTTGATGAGTTAAGAAATATTCTTGATTTTGATGGTGGAGATATTGCTTATTATTTAGATGGATTATATTTGTATCAAATTGAAACACTATTTAGTGCTGGAATTGATGATAATGTTAATTCTATTGAACAGGTAAATAAAGTTGTAAAAGGTTTAATAGAAGCATGGAAAGACGAGACTGGTCTATAAAAGCTCTTGAAGAGTTAATTTATATTGACTCTTTAGATGATGAACAAAGGGCAGCTGGTCTTGAACGATGGGTAGGTAAGTATTTGGATGATAGTGAGATTACAGATTTTGATCTACCAACAGATAAACTTCTTCAACTAGAGGAGCTTTTTTATAAAAATATAAATTTTTTAAAAGCTCATCGTGAAGAGAAACGCTTAGAATTAATAAAAATCAATGATCTAAAAAAATTCTTAGATCATTAACTCTTATTTAATAATTTAATCCTACTACATCTCTAATTATTTTCATTTTTTCTTGAGCAATAGTTTGTGCTTTTTTTGCACCATAATTTAAAATCTCTTTTACTTCATTTGGATTATTTAAGTAATAATCCCGTTTTTGTGCATATGGTTCAAAATGTTCATTTATTTTGTCTAGTAGAGTTAGTTTAAAGTGACCATACCCTTCTCCAGGAGTTGCATATCTTTTTTGTAAATCTTTTAGCTCATCTTCATTCATAAATAATTTACATAAAGTATAAACATTACAATTTTCCCAAGCCTTAGATTCTTCAAGTGGAGTTGAGTCTGTAACTACCCCCATTACTTGTTTTTTAAGAGTTTTAGCAGACCCAAACATATCTATAGTATTACCATAACTTTTTGACATTTTAGCTCCATCGGTTCCTGGTACACTTTGTACATTTTCATCAATTTTAGACTTTGGCAGAGTAAATATTTCTCCATATGTGTTATTAAATGATTGTGCTATATCTCTAGTCATCTCTACATGTTGAATTTGATCTTTTCCTACTGGAACAATATTTGAATCAAATAATAAAATATCTGCAGCCATTAAAACAGGATATGAAAATAGTCCATGATTTGCACTAATACCTTTTGCAGTTTTATCTTTATAGCTATGAGCTCTTTCAAGTAGTCCCATTGATGTATGATTTGATAGTATCCAATATAGTTCAAGTACTTCAGGCACATCACTTTGTACCCAAAATGTTGATTTCTCAGGATCCATACCAAGAGCTAGAAAATTAACAGCTGCTTCAAAAATATTTTTTTGTAAAAATTCTTTATTTTTTACAGATGTTAAAGCATGATATGAGGCTATAAAAGCAAAAAGATCTCCATCATCTTGAGATTCTATCATCTTTTTTATCATACCAAAGTAGTTTCCTATATGGATTGTTCCACTTGGTTGAATTCCTGATAAAATTCTCATAATTATTCTTTAGTTTCAAAAATCTCAATAGATTTGATAGTATCACCTTGACTAATTGAATCTAAAGTAGCAAAACTTTCTTCATCTCCATCTTCAATCCCACCAAAAACAGTATGCCCACCATCTAAATGAGGACAAGGAACAAAACAGATAAAAAACTGGCTACCACCTGTATTTTTACCTGCATGTGCCATAGATAAGCTTCCTCTTTTATGTACTTGTTTAGGAGCATCAGTTTCACATTTTATAGACCAACCAGGACCTCCTGTTCCTATACCATCTGGACAACCTGCTTGTGCCATAAAATCTGGAATAACTCTATGAAAATTAAGATTATTATAAAAACCATCATTTGCTAAAGTTGCAAAATTTGCAACTGCAATTGGAGTTGATTCTGGGAATAGTTTTACCCACATATCCCCATTTTCAGTGCTTATTTTTGCGTATTGAAACTTTGCTAATTCTTCTGGTGAATAATCATATTCTTTTAATTCGTCTTTGAATCCAAACATATATAAATCCTTTTATTTATTTTTTTTGGATTGTATCATTTTTTAGGTTGTAAATAGTTTAGTTTAACCATTGTTTCAATTAGTTCTTTAAATACAGGAACAGCAGAATGTGAAGCATAGTAGTAATACCAATGTTCACCAGTTGATATAGGATTAAGCACACTTACACCTATAGTATATTTATGCGTATCATCATTTGCAAAACCAAAAAATGAACTAATATATTTTTTTTGGTAAGAACCACGTCTAGCTATATTTGCAGTTCCTGTTTTCCCACCAATTTCTAATCCTTCAATATAAGCAGATTTTCCTGTACCTTTTTGCACGGTTTTTACTAAAAGTTTTTTCATTCTATTTGCAGTTTTTTTTCTAATAATTTGTACAGGTGTAATATTCTGTTCAGTATTTACTACTTGATTACCTGAAATTATTTTTGCTACTATTTGAGGGGTTATCATCTTCCCATCATTGTTAAATACGGTATATGCTTTAAGTATTTGCATAAAAGTTGCAGTCATCCCTTGACCATAAGATACAGTTGCTTTATAAACATTATCTTTTCCTTTTTTTTGACCAACTTTAAATCTTCTTAATTTAGGTAAGCGGCCAACTTTTTCATAAGGAAGATCAATACCAGTTTTTTTTGTAATACCAAATTTATGTAATCCATCTACAAACTCTTTAGCACTTAATCGTTGTGCTAATTGTAAAGTTCCTATGTTACTAGAGTATATTAAAATATCTTCAACAGTAATATATCTTTTTGTAAAGTTATGATCATCCCTAATAACAAATTTTCCTAAAGGATATCGACCTTTTGGATATTCTCCTTTTGCATTTGGTCTTCCCTTATTATAAGCATTAAAAAGTTCATTCTTTTTTATACGATTTTTATCCATTACAAGTGAAATACTAATAGGTTTTATCACTGATCCTGGTTCAAATTCGTATTCAATAGCATTTACATTTAAATAAGGTATATCTTTTTGATGAATATTATCTGGATCAAAACGATTTGATGATGCCAATGCTAAAACTTTACCAGTTTTAGTTTCAATTATAGATACAATAATTTCATCACATGATAGCTTTTTTTTATGTTTATCTAAAATCATTTCAATATTTTTTTGAAGTTTTAAAGGTATATTTAAAATTAAATTTGCACCATCTCGTCTGGCATCTATTTGACTACTTTTATCAAAAGATATATAGGATAATACATCTCTATACCCTTTTAGATGACCATCTTTTGAATTTTCTAAAATTTTTTGATATGTTTTTTCCAATCCTTTTATACCAGCTACTTTGGTATGTCCAGATTTTGTTTCAACTTTTTTCATATATCCTAATACTGGAGTCATAGAATCTTTATATGAAAATACCCTTTTTTCTCCACTTTCATGAATATTTAACCCATATAAAATTCTGCTTCCATTTACTTTTATACTTTTAAATACATTTAGTCTTCTAAGTTTATATGCTAATTCTTTTAAATTCTTAGCTGTTCTTGAATCAATCCTATAACTAAGTACAAGGGTACCTGGTCTTTTATTTAGAGATTTTGTAATTTTTTTATTTAAAATTTTTGTAGGGATGTTGCTATAAATAGAAAATAACTTTACAAATAATGCTCTTTTATCTAGATCTAAACATCTTGTATCTATTGTAGCTTTATAAAGTTTTTTTGAACTACTTAATTTAAAATTATCTTTAGAATATATCGTTCCACGTACGGCTAATTCATTTTTTTCAATAAGTAGTCTTGGAAGATGCCTATCTTTTGCAATAGTATTTGAAACTGATAAGATAAGTATTAATAATGCTAAAACTATGATAAAAAATAAGATAATAATCTTTTTTACAATAGTTTTATTATTTATTATTTTATTTTTGATCATTTAAAGGGTGTCCTTAACCGAATTTTAGCTAAAATTTTGAAATGAATTCTAGCAAAAATAAGATTAAACCTAAAAATGTAAAAAAAACTATATCGCATGAACCAGATTATATTTTATTTATATTAGCTTCTTTACTTATGATTATTGGTATGATTTTTTCATATTCATTATCTGTATATACTGTAGAATATTGGAATTATGACCAATTTCATTTTTTTATAAGACAAACATCTGTTGGTATTTTTTCAATTTTACTTATGTGGTATATGGCACATAAACAACCTCAAAAATTAGTAAATAATGTAGGTTGGTTTTTATTTATTGCATTTTTTATAGTGATGGCTATAATGCCATTTTTACCATCATCATTGGTTAGTGCATCAGGTGGAGCTAATAGGTGGATTAAACTACCTGGTATTTCTATTTCACCTGTAGAATTTTTTAAAATTGGTTTTATATATTTTTTAGCATGGTCATTTCATAGAAAAGTTATAGTTCAACCAAAGAAAATGACTATTAAAGATGAATTTTTACTTTTAGCACCATACTTTCTAGCCTTTTTACTTGTAGTATTTATTGTAGCTTTTTTACAAAAAGATTTAGGACAAGTTGTATTATTGGGGCTTATTCTTGTAGCACTAATGATTTTTGCAAATCGAAGTTATAAGATATTTCTTATTTTAGGTACGGGAGCTGTAGTTGGAGTTGTTGGATTAATTATAGCTGCACCTCATAGAATCATTAGAATTCAAAGTTGGTGGAGTATGGTTCAAGATGGTGTTTTATCGATTATGCCAAACTCTATAGCAAATGCTTTAAGAATAAAAGATTTTCCAGAACCATATCAAGTAGGGCACTCTTTAAATGCTATCCATAACGGTGGATGGTTTGGGCAAGGTATATCTCAAGGAAATTTAAAACTTGGTTTTTTAAGTGAAGTTCATACAGATTTTGTATTAGCTGGTATCACTGAAGAGATAGGATTGCTTGGTTTGGTTGGAATTATTTCAATATTATTATTGATAATTTGGAGAATATTTAGAATAAGTAGAAGAACGAATAATGCTTTATATCATCTTTTTACACTTGGTATTGGATTGATGATTGTAGTCGCATTTTTAATAAATAGCTATGGTATATCTGGAATGATACCAATTAAAGGTATTGCAGTACCGTTTTTAAGTTATGGTGGAAGTTCACTACTTAGTGTGGCTATTGCTATAGGTTTAGTTTTATCAATAAGCACTCAGATACAAAAGGATGAAATAAAATGATTGTAGTAACTGGTGGAGGAACTGGAGGTCATTTAAAAGTTGCAAAAGCAATTATAGATGAGTTACATAATAGAGGTGAAGCGGTAATTTTCATAGGCTCTAGTAATGGGGCAGATAAGGCTTGGTTTGAGCATGATACAACTTTACGATTTAAATTCTTTTTAGAGACTAAAGGGGTTGTAAATCAAGGGGCTATAGGTAAACTTAAATCTTTATGGTTGATTATTAAAGGGATTAATAAATCATTAGATATATTTGATCAATATAATGTAACAAAAGTTATTAGTGTAGGTGGATATAGTGCAGCAGCAGCTTCATTTGCTACAATATTTAGCAGTGCAAAACTATATATACATGAACAAAACTCTGTAATGGGAAGATTAAATAAAATTACTTCAAAATTTGCTTCAAGAGTTTATAGCTCTTATGATCCAAATTCAAGAGTAAAAGATTATCCAGTATCAAAAGAATTTTTTGATGAAGCTAGAATTAGAACAAAAGTTAAAACTGTTATATTTTTAGGTGGATCACAAGGTGCATTAGCAATTAATAACTATGCTTTAAAAATTGCACCAAAACTAAATGAATTAGGTATAAATATAATTCATCAAGCTGGAAAAAATGATTATGAAAGAGTCAAAGCTGAGTATCAAAAATTAGATATTGAAGTAGATGTTTTTGATTTTACTACTGAACTTATTAAAAAAATGGCAAAAGCAGACTTTGCAGTAAGTAGAAGTGGTGCTAGTACACTTTGGGAACTTTGTGCTACAGGATTACCAGCACTTTTTGTACCATATCCTTATGCTGCAGCTGATCATCAGTATTATAATGCAAAATTCTTACAAGATAAAAAATTGGGGTATGTTTGTAGACAAGATCAACTTGATGATTTTGATATCTTTTCAATAATTAAAGATGATGAGCATATTGTAAAATTATCAAAAGGGTTAGTTGATGTTATTATGATAAATGGAGTAGAACTTTTAGTAACAGATATCTTAGAAGATAGTTAAAAAAACTATCTATCTAAAATTATCAAATACAAGTGGAGCTTTTAGTTCCAGTGATTTTAAATGTTTCATAACTTTTTGTAAATCATCTAAGTTTTTACCACTTACACGTATTTCATCACCTTGATTTACCGCTGTTACTTTTAGTTTTAAACCTTTTATTTCAGTTTGAATAGTTTTAGCTTCATCTTTTTCAATAGTATCAACTATTTTATATATAAATTTTTTATTTCCACCACTTGCATCTTCACTTTTTACCTCTTCAAGTGAATTTATAGAAACACCTCTTTTATTCATTTTTGATATAAGTATATCTTTCATAGCATCTATTTTATTATCACTTGCACTTAAAAGTGTAAGTGTCTTTGCACCAATATTTAAATCTATCTCTTTTGGGATACCTTTAAAATCATATCTATTATCAACCTCTTTTTGTGCTTGTATTACTGCATTTTTCATCTCTTGCATATCTAATTTTGCAGATATATCAAAACTATGTTCTTTAGATTTTGCCATATTATTTTCTCCTTTATTTATTGAATTATACTAACTGGAATAGTATCTTCTATATTAACTTTTAAATCAGAATTACCAGAATTTTCATATACATTAAATGTATGACCATTTTGCGTTATCGTATGGTCCGTTGACCAAGTATTATAATAACTATTTCCAGAATAATTTGCTCTTAATTGGACAGTATCTCCATCATCTCCTAGTATATCAAGTATATTATTGGACTCAGTTATTGCAATAATATCACTTAGATATATTCCAGATAAAGAGTGGTCACCATTTATACTTAAATCAATTTGCTCAAAGTTTTTTAAATCGTTATTACCTATACTGCTAAAATTGATATTAATATCTTGTTTTAGTATTAAAGTATCTTCTCCATCATTAGCATTTATTATATCATCTGTATTGTATAGTAATCTATCATCATTAGTTGTAGGATTAGGATCATTTGTAAGAATTTCAAGGTTAAAAGAAGATGTTATATCAGAACTTGAACTTCCATCACTCTCTATCATTTTGGCTGTAATATCAATAGTTTTATTTATATTCTCTGAACTTTTAAATTGAATATTATTAATTTCATTAGATGGAATATCTGTTATAGTATAAGTGCCGCTATTATAACTAATATTCCCACTTGTATTTGAGAAAGTGATATGATTACTATCAAAATTGGCTAAGGTTAAACTTACTGTTTCACTAATATCTTCAATATTTGCATTTAAATTTAAAGTAAATGTATCATTTTGACTTCCATAGTTATCTGTTGGATTTATTGTTAAACTATCAACTACTGGTGATATATCCAAGTTTAATATATCTGCATCTGAAATCTCTTGTGTAGAATGAATAGCAGAGTTATCATCATCAATATCTATAGTTTTTACTACCATATTTATTGATTGTAGTCCACTAATATTAGATGCTGGTTTAAATTGTAATGTATCAAGATATTCTAAAGGTATATCAACACCTGTTAAACTGTTTGTTACTGTTTTAAAAATATCGTTTGTTCCATCATTGTATTTAAAAACTGTACCAACATCAAGATTACTAAAATTTAATAGTGTAGTTTCATTTGTATCATTATTAGTAATATCTAAATTGTCAAATATATCTACAAAATCACTATCTTCTGATATTGCACTTAAATCTACATTACCTTGAGTTGATACTTGATCACCTTTTATTTCACTAATTGGATTAACTACTATATTTTGAGTATGAGAAAATGTATTTGTATCAGTTTGACTTGTTCCATCTACTGTTTGTGTGTCATCTATAGTAATATTTATATCCAATGATATATCAGTACTACTATTAAGAGGAGGAGTTAAAGTATAGTTTTTAATATTATCTATACCAATAGTTGTTATATCAAGAGTTCTATCTGATACTTCATTGCCATCTTGATCTTTTAATATCCAATCCTCTGGTAAGTTTGTAAGTTCTATCGTTGTAATAGTTTCACTTCCATCACTATCTATTAAAGAAATACTATCTAAAAATTTTATACTTGTATCTTCATTCATAGATAGATTATCAAGTGTAATATCATCATCAGATTGTGGATTGATAAAGATACTAGTTGTTATACTTGATGATTCTATGACTGGATTGGCACTTATACTATCACTATCATTATCTTCTGTATTTAGAGTGATTTTTAGATTTTCTATATCTCCACTAAAATTTACAGGAGGTGTGATTTTTACTATAGGATCATCTCCATTAAAGCTGATAGTTTGAGATGTATCAGATGAGCCAACAGTTACAATTGTACCATTTACATATATTTTCATCCCTTGTGGTAAATTAGAACTATCATCCATACTAAAAGTAAAACTTCTAGCTTCACTTCCATCAGTATCTGTAAAAATTTCACTTAAATCATCACTTATATCTAAAATTTCATCTTCATTTATTGTATAGTTTTTTGATGTTCCACTATCTATTTGTAAAGTTGGAGTATCCGTCACAGCTAAAACATCAACAAATATAGATGTTGTAGTAGTTTTAGAAGATATATTGCTTAATGGTACATTATTATTATCCACTTCATATTCTGTCACACTCACATTTATAGCAAAATTTTCATGTTGATTAGATGGTGGTAATATTTGCAAACTTTCATATTCGCTAATAGTCATATTTAGATCTGCTGTTGTTCCATCAATGTGATTGTGATCACTTAGCATTATAGTTATATTAGATCCATCAGAAGTCAATAAAGAAGATCCATCACTTGCTAATATTTGTGCACCATCAGGAATACCACTTAATGTAATTACACTTATAGCTTCAGGTGTATCATAATTATCGCTTCCATCATCTGTAGCATCTGTATGGTCATTTATTATTGGAGCGTTTAAACCAAGATCAATTGCAGTATCTTCATTGGTTTGTATTGAATTATCATCTACGCTCATTTGTGCAATATCTGTTATTGGATTTACTGTAACATTAATAGTTGATGTTGTAGTAGTTCCATCATCTAAAGTGGTATCATAAGTAAAACTATCTATACCACTAAAATTGGTATTTGGAGTATAGGTAATTGTTCCATCATTATTTATAATAGCTGTTCCATAAGTAGCATCTGTATTAATAGAAGTATTTGTTGAAGTTGCATCTGCATTTGAGTTAAATGTGATTGTTGAATCTTCATCTAAAACTATAGATTTATCTTGAGGATTATCATCAATAATACTTACATTAAATGTTCCAGCTTTTATATCCGCATCATCATCTGTTAACAGTATGTCAAAATCAAACTCTATATTATCATTTTCTAGAAGATCTGTTTCATGATCTATTGCTTGATATAAAGTTGCAGTATATGTAGGATTTGTAGAAGTTGGATTATTAATCACAACTTTTAATACAGCATTATCATTTTCATCTTTTAATATAAGAGTATGATAATTATTTGAAAATTCATAAGTTAGATTACTACCAAAAGATGATAAAGTACTGTCGTTAAGAGTTGAATCATTTTGTGTAGTATTAAATGTTACATCATAAGAACTACTTTTTGAATATGTTAGATCTAAATTTATATCACCTGTTTGTATAAGTGGTGTAGAATCTGGATTACTACCATTTGATAAATATTGTTCATCAATTGATACATTAGTTGTAGTATCTATAGTAGCATATGTATCATCAACTTGAATAGTCTGGCTACCAACTACATCTGAATGGTCACCATCTTGATCTGTAACTATATATGTGAAAGTTGTTTGAAAATTATTTATATCATTTGCATCTTCATGAATATATGTAGATGGAGGAGTATATTGCCAAGTTCCATCATAATAAACTTTTAGAGTACCTTTTGTTGTAGTTATTGTTGCTGAACCTCCACTTAATATTGTTGATGAATTAACACCATCAAAAGTAAAAGATGTAATTCCTACTAAATCACTACCCGCAGTAAAATCAAGTTTATGTGTAAGTGTAGATGTTGTATCATGGGTACTTGTACTAGTTGACTCAGCATAATTATCACTAGCATTAAAATTAAATATTGAATCACCCTCATAAACTTTTACTAAAGTATTATTATCATTGTTTATTGTTGGATCATCTCCATCAAGTATAATTATATCTTGAGTAGCACTTGAAGTGTCACCATCACTATCTATTATTGTATAGGTAAAACTATCTGTTAGTTCATTTGAACTGGGATGAATCTCTCTTAAATCTGAAGTATATGACCATGAACCATCACTATTGACTATTAGACTACCATATTTGGTATCCATAGTATCACCAAATGTACCAGATACTATTTGTGAACTTTCATTTGTATATGTAAATCCTTGAAGTGTAATATCTCTATCAGCTCCATATATATCATTGCTCATTAGATCTATCATACCACTTAGAGCATTTTGTCCTTCAACCACACTTAGTGAAGCTTCAGAATTTGCAGTTGGTATATCATCTATTATATTAATAGAGAAACTATTACTAACTTGTGAATCAATATCAACTACAGTAAAATTAAATGGTATATTTATAGTATCTATTCCACTATAAGGATGATCTATTTGATTAATCAGTGTAAAAGTATAGGTTTGTGATGTTCCACTTGTATCATCAAAATTATCAAGAGTAAGAGTAAATATATCATTACCATTTGCAGTTGCACTTAAAGTATGGTTATCATCACTTAAACTATATTCCAAATCATAACTACTTGAAGTAAGTGATAGATTTTGTAGTGATGTAATAATTGAATCATCAAATCGTACATCATTGATATCATCTGCACTTTTTGTTATATTTAGATTTTGAGTTATTGATAAACTCTCTTTATCATTATCACTTCCATTTGTTAAATCATTTTCATCGATACTATTTGTAATTATCGCATTTAAAGTTGGATTGGTATCAATAAGAGTGATATTTTGTGTTGCTTCATTTGAGATGTCTCCATCACCATCAATTATTGTATAAGTAAAACTTCCAAGGGTATTATTTGCATTTGCATCATCGTGATCATAACTATTTATAGGTGTAAAGTTCCAAGAACCATCACTGTTTACAGCTAAATCTCCTGTTGGAGTTGCTATAGTCTCTCCTACATTTTTTGTTTCACTATTTGCAGTAAATTGATAAATTATAGCACCATCTGCACCTTGAATATCATTGTTTAAAAGATTAATTCCATCAAATGTAGTTGTTCCTTCAATAAGTGATATATCTGTTTCACTTATGGTTGTTGGTGTATCATCTTGAATTTTAATAACTAAATTTGATGTTTGTGTATCCCCATCTGTATCATTTACAGTGATACTTATACTATCTTCTATTGGATTATTGTCTGGATGATCTAGATTATCTTTGAGAGTATATGTATATCCAATTGATATTGTACCTTTTGTATCATCTGTTGAAGTGGTATCCATATCATAACTATTTATTACAATGGTCCCTTCAGTAGTATTAATAGTTATATGTGAACTATTACAGTTTTCTAAATCACTTTTTAAGATAGTGGTACCTTCTATAACTATATTATCTAAAGTATCAAGTGCTTGAAAAGTAAAAATACCATCACTTATAATATCACTATCATCATTTGCACTTCCCTCATCTAAGCCAGCCTCATATACAGTTCTTGAAGGTGTATTTAAACTTACCCCATCATCTGTTCCGTTTATGGTTATAGTTAAAGTTGATGATGAGGTGTCTCCATCATTATCAGTGATTGTATATGTAAAAACTTCACTTAATGTTTCCCCATCTGTTATACCTTGTACCTCAAGATTAGTATTATCTAAAGTATATGTATAATCTCCTTGATTATCAAGATTGATTGTTCCATAAGTACCAACTAAATCAGTATTTAGATTTCCTATTGCATCACTTGTGGTATTATTACCAGTTTTTATACCAGTTACAGGTGTACTTGTAATATCTGCACCAATATCATCATCAAATAAATTATCACTAATTGTTGATGTAGTTGTAATAGTATCACCTTCATCAATA
>Ga0256837_1000024_pt1 | contig 137150 bp, 123 predicted proteins | sample 4562384metaG_FD_185976 | JGI IMG/M metagenome (GOLD analysis project Ga0256837, IMG submission 185976) | Hydrothermal vent microbial communities from Guaymas Basin, Mexico - 4561-384 | ecosystem: Environmental > Aquatic > Marine > Hydrothermal vents | place: Mexico: Guaymas Basin | collected...
CTTGGTTACAGAGATCATGACACAAGTAGAAGCGACTCCAGCAAAGCGATCCGCGTATGTCGATGCCTTCTATGCCACACTAGGTAGGCTCTCCACTGCCGTAGCCAGTACTGCTACTACACCATCACCAGCAGTGGATCTTGAGTCTGTGACACCCCCTCCACCTCCCGCACCTATAGAGGAGAGCCTACCCGAAGTCACCCCTATAGTAGAACCTAGCATCGTACCAGAGCCTGCTCCAGAGCCTCCTGCTCCTGTAGCAGAAGTCATTGAAGAGGTGGCACCTGAGCCTGAGCCTGAAGAAGAGAGAGAAGGATTTGGTACAATTGACCTTGAGGGGATCAAGTCAATTCACTTTGACTTCCAGATGGAGCAAGCTGCCAGTGACCTGAGTCTACCTGTAGAGCTTATCGAAGAGTTTGTCGGTGACTTTATCGAACAAGCCCATGAAGAGACTCTCAAGATGCTTGAGGCCTACGAACGAGGAGACCTCGATACGATTCAGAAGATCGGACACCTCCTCAAAGGAACCTCAAGCAACCTGCGTATTGATCCACTCGCTGAGACGCTCTATGAGATTCAATTTTGTGAAGATAGTAGTCGACTTGAGGGTCTTATCAAAAACTACTGGGCTCATTTCCTCTCCCTAGAGGCACAAGTCAATCTTATCTCAAACTAAAAGGAAACGCTCATGACTGTACGAACAAAACTAAAACTCATTGGGCTTCTGCCTATTGTATTACTTCTTTTAGTATCGGGTTACCTCTTTCTCACCTCATACTTAAACTTTGAGAAGGTCAATGCACTCAAAACTATCCTCACCAACAATGCCAATCTGGGACATACCCTCACCCAAGTGGGCAAAGAGGAGAGCCTCTCGGCTCTCTATATCGGAAGTGATCGAAAACTCTTTAACAACTCTCTACAAAAACAACGAAAAAATACCGATAAAGCACTACGGGAACTCCAAGCCAATCTTGTCGACCACCAAGAGGAGTATATCCCTTATATTCGTGAACTACTCGGAGAGCGTACCTATCTTGAGCAAGAGAAGTACCAAAAGCTACTCCACACCAGTCAAGAGCTTCCTGCCATCCGTAAGATGGTCGATCACTCCGCAGAGGAGTTTAAGTCTGTTATACTCAATGGCTATGACCCCAAACTCTCAGATCCGATACTCAAAAATCTACTACAGATCAATAACTTTCCGCTCAATAGCAAAATCAGTCTACTCCTCGGGACACTCTCCGAACTCTACAACTCCAAAAAGAGTGCCTCACAAGAGCGTAGTTATGTCGCATACTATATGACCAAACAGATCCCTATGTCCTTTGACGAGATAGCACAGTGGGATAGATTTAAGACCAAAGCCAATATGTTTGACCCCAATGAGCTCAAAGATCCACAGCTTCGTCAAGAGCTCAACCGTGTCTTTAGTACCCCCAAAGCCCAAAAGATTCTCAAACAACTCGCACGGGTCTCTTCAGGTATCCAGTCCAATGTCAACAGCGGTCACTACCAACAAGATGCGATGGAGTGGTTTAAGCTACAGACACAGAAGATCTCACTCTTTACCAAAGCAGAGCTTCTCCTCTCCAATGCGTTATGGCAACAGAGTGATCGCTACCTAGAGAAACAGCTAATCCTACTCGCAGTTGCTGCGATGGTACTCTTCTTGAGTTTGATTCTCGCCTATATTGGCTACTCTACAGCCCAAGGTATCACACAAAATATCCAAGACCTAGAGGATGTCCTCAATAAAGCCGTCGATGATATGAAACGCAGTGCGGACTACCTCGCCTCCGATAGTGCCTATATCGAAAATATCGATCTCGATACCCATACAGGTACCAAAGAGGCGTATAAGTTCCTTGAGGCACTCGTGGATAAAGCCAAAGAGGATAAGCAGAGTGCATTCCAAGCCAATGAAGCAAAATCCCTCTTCCTTGCCAATATGTCTCATGAGATTCGTACCCCACTCAATGGTATTGTTGGGTTTACGGAGATTCTACGCAATACCAATCTTGATGCGGAACAGAAAGAGTTCCTCTCGATTATTGATAAGAGTTCAGAAAACCTCCTAAGCATTATCAACAATATTCTTGACCTCTCCAAAATTGAGAGTAATAAGATTGAGATTGAGAGTATTGTCTTTGACGCGGCAGAGGAGTTTGAAAGTGCGGTGGAGACCTACGCAGTTGGTGCCGCGGAGAAAAATATCGATCTTAACTTCTATATGGATCCAACTATTAGCCCTAACCTCAAAGGTGACCCTACTAAGATCAAAGAGGTACTGATCAATCTACTCAGCAATGCCATTAAGTTTACCAACTATGGTGGGGCTATCACCCTTGAAGTAGAGCGTGTAGAGGATATTGGGCATGAACATCCAGGGATTCGGTTTATGATAGAAGATAGTGGGATCGGTATGACCAAAGAGCAACAGGCCAATATCTTTGAAGCCTTCTCACAAGCAGATGTCTCTGTCACCCGAAAGTATGGTGGTACAGGGCTTGGACTGACTATCTCTAGCCAGTTTGTTGAGCTTATGGGTGGGAAACTAGAGATAGAGAGTGAAGAGGATAAGGGAACGACCTTCTACTTCACAATCCCACTCGAAGAGGTTAACACTTCTGAGAAGTGTTATGAAGATGCCTTTAGTAGTGTCACGGTAGGAAGATACCAAGAGAGTACCCCTACACGACTCGATAGCGACTTGGATAAATACCTCACCTACTTTGGTGTGACTACCAAGTCTTTTGCCTCTACAGGCGAGCTTAAATCTCTCAATAGCGAAGGGGAGTGTCAAAGCTACTGGATCGATATCGACAAGGCAGACGCAACCATGATAGAGGCGATCGGTAACCTTGATAAGTCAAAACTCATCGTTATCGCCAATGTTACAAGTCGTAATAAGATTGAGAAAATTGGTGTAGCACAAGAGCATGTCATCTTCAAACCCGTCACCCTTACCAAGCTCAAAAATATCCTCAATCAGAGTATCGATACAGAGGTATCCGCTACAGAGGAGGCTCCACTCGATAAGCATACCAACTTTGATGCACATATCTTGGTGACTGAGGATAACCTCATCAACCAAAAGCTTATCAAGCGTATCCTTGAAGAGCATGGGATTACCGTCGATATCGCCAACAATGGATTAGAGTCCTTTGAGAAACGACGAAACAACGATTATGATCTACTCTTTATGGATATTCAGATGCCTGTGATGGATGGTATCGAAGCGACCCATGAGATCCTTGACTATGAAGAGGATGAGGGGGCTAAACATATCCCTATTGTCGCCCTAACAGCCAATGCACTCAAAGGGGATCGAGAACGATTCTTAGGGGAAGGGATGGATGAGTATATGACCAAGCCTATCGAGACGACTGAGCTTCTCTATATCCTCAACAAGTTCCTCTCACATAAGGTCACTAAAGCTGTGCCTAAAAAACCTAGCACACCACCCAAACCAACACCAACACCTGCGGTAGCCAAACCGACACCAGAAACAGTTCGTGTTGAGACCAAACCCGAACCTGCTCCCAAAGCAGAGGAGTCCAAGAAAATTTTGATTGCCAAGAAGTTCCTCCTAGAGGGGAGAGTCTTGACCAAGGCGATTAGCAACCTAGGCTATGCCTATGATACCCTAGAGGCATTAGAGACGCTTCCAGAGGCACTAGGGTCAGGAGAATATGATATAGTTTTCTGTGATAAGGATCTTATCACGGAGAATATCAGTCAATCCAATGCTAATCTTGCTATAATCACAACCATAAACTCCAAACAAGAGATCGATGATCTCATTAAAACACATAGAGGATAACAGATGGCACTCAAAGTACTTATCGTCGACGATGACTTTATCAACAGAAAACTTCTACTCACGCTCTTAAAGAAAAATCCCTTAGTTACGGATATGATTGAGGCGGAGAATGGTGCAGATGCGTTGGAACAGATCAAGAGGAATGGGGATATCAACTTTGTCCTACTTGATATTATGATGCCTATTGTAGATGGTGTAGAGTTTTTGAAGATCTTTAGAGCAGATCAAGCCAATGCCAATACTCCTGTTGTAGTACTCTCTACCGATGATACACGCAAAGTCGAGGTCTTTGATAATGGGGCCAATGACTTCTTGCGTAAACCACTCAAAGAAGAGGATCTCTTCACTAAAATCTCACAGTGGTCATAGACCCAATAGAGTCACAGAGAGGCTCCAGAGGAGCCTCTCACTTCTTACCCCTTTTAGACAAACACCTCATCTAAAACCTCATCAACCGTTGAGACCCCTATAATCCTAATATGCTCTTTGACCTCATCAGGAATATCCGCTAAATCACGCTCAAAATTCTTCATCGGTATCAGTGCTTTGGTGACACCTGCTTTATAGGCAGCGATCAGCTTCTCTTTGAGTCCACCAATAGGCAGTACTTTTCCTGTCAGTGTCACCTCTCCTGTCATCGCTACTTGATTGTCTATCTTCTGCTCTGAGAGGATAGAGGCGATAGCACTCACCATCGCAATTCCTGCACTCGGTCCATCTTTGGGGGTGGCACCCTCAGGAACATGGATATGGAGGTCATATCGCTTGTAGATTTCACTCGCATCCAAAGTGATACGCTCTTCTCGCTCTTTGGCAGTGCGTGGGATGATAGAGGGTTTGATCTTGACCCGCTTCTGGTCGATCAGTATCTTCACAACAGAGTGAGCGATACGCACCGACTCCTTCATCACATCACCAAGGCTTCCTGTGAGCTGAAGTGTCCCTTTACCTTTGATCTTGATCGCCTCAACGGTGAGGACATCCCCACCCACTGCTGTCCAAGCAAGTCCATTGACCACACCCACTTGTGGCGCTTTATCCACCAGAGATATCTCAAAGACCTTCTTGTCAGTAAAGCTCTCAAGGTTTTTCTTGGTGATAACGACCTTCTCCTTACGGCTCTCTTCAAGCAAAATACGCGCACCCTTACGCATCAATCCTGCGATGCGTCTTCGTAGATTTCTTACCCCTGCTTCTCGGGTATACTCATCGATAAGTATCTTCAAGGCTCTATCTGAGAGGGAGAACTCCCGTGATTTAAGGGCATGTTTCTTCAACTCTTGAGGGATAAGATAGCGTTTGGCTATCTCAAACTTCTCTTTGGGCGTATAACTACTCAGTCCGATAAACTCCATCCTATCACGCAGTGGTGAGGGGATACGCCCTACATCATTGGCTGTTGCGATAAAGATAGCCCGACTCAAATCGATATTGAAGTTGAGATAGTAGTCACGATACTTACTGTTTTGTTCAGGATCAAGAATCTCTAGGAGTGCAGCGGTAGGGTCTCCCCGCATACTGCGTCCGACCTTATCGATCTCATCGAGTACAATCACAGGATCCATACTCTTGGCCTCAATCAACCCTTGTACAATACGCCCTGGCATCGCTCCTACATAGGTACGGCGGTGTCCTCGTAGCTCATTGACATCCTCTAGTCCCCCCAGTGCGATACGCACAAGCGGTCGCCCCAAGGCAGTAGCGATAGAGTTTGCCAAAGAGGTCTTACCCACACCTGGAGGTCCTGCAAAACAGAGGATTACCCCACCAATCTCTCTGGACTTTACTCCGCGTAGCATCGCTAGCTCTCGTACAGAGAAGAACTCTACGATACGCTCTTTAGGCTTCTCTAGGGAGTAGTGATCACGATCCAACTCCGCTGAGACACTCTGGACACTCAAGTTGGTCTTGCTTCGCTTCCCAAATGGCAACTCAAGTACCCACTCAAGATAACTCTGTACGGTGTGTGCTTCCGCACTCTCAGGGTGCATCCGAGCAAAGCGATCAAGCTGTTTGCTAATCTCCTTAAACGCATCTTGTTGCATATGCGGTTTGAGTTGCTCAATCTTCTCACGAAAGGAGGCGATCTCCTCTTCGCGTTGGGTATCCATCCCTAGCTCTTGTTGGATCTCTTTGAGTTGCTCTTTGAGAAAGTACTCTTTATTGGTCTGCTCTATCTTTGAGTGGACTTTGGTATGGATCTCTCGTTGGATCTTCACCGACTCGATCTCTGCTGTCACCACATCAAGGAGTCCAAGAAGTCGCTTTTCAATATTGGGTTCGATATAGAGTTGATACGCGATCGCTTTATCAAGCTTCAACATCGAAGAGACAAGATCTGCGATACGGTGAGGCTCATCATTCTCCTCTATGGTGCGTACTAAGTCTGAGGGAAAACTACTACTCAAAGAGGAGAGTTGTTTCACCTTATCACGCAAAATTCCCATTAGGGCATCAGCTTTAAGCTGATTATACCCCTCAGGCTCTACCTTCTTAATCACCGCACGGTTAAAGGCTCCATCAAGATGCTCAACAATCTCACCACGAGCAAGCCCTTGGAAGAGTATCTTCACCCGTCCATCAGGGATATCCACCTTACGCATAATAGAACCAATCACCCCGACAGGATAGATCGCATCCGCATCACGGTTTCCCTCCTTGCCTGCGACTGAGGCACTCACAAAGAGGAGTGAGTTGTTCTCCATCGCATCGGTTACCGCATCAATATCTTTTTGATTCGATAGAAAGATGGGACTTATCATAAAAGGGTATAAAAAAAGCTCATCCTCTACTACTATGGGAAGTGTAGCAGGGAAGGTATCATAATCACTTAGTTGCATGGTAATCCTTTAGTTCGTAATAGTTTAATCAAATACTTTACCGATTATCCCCTTCTTAGGAGGGGTGATATCGATCATTTCGACCACAGAGTGACTATTTTTTGCTCGATAGATCTTCGCTGCCTCAGGTTTATGCGTACGATCATAGAGTGCTGCGATATTCTCATTGAGCAGATATTGGCTCATATAGAGCCGTACCAAGAGGGTATTGACTAGTGGTGCGTAGCGTGACTCAGGATAACGGAGGAGATACTTTTGGGCATTGGCGATACTATCCATAATGAGTTTCTGATCTTTATAGACATCTTTTACACCCAAAAAAGAGGCTTTGAGCTTCATAAAGGCGGTGTACTCTTGGCTCTTCTCTCCACCATAACGCTTGCTATACTCATCGAGATAGTAGTTGGCAAGAAGGTAGGATTCATCGTTCATATGGGCATGTGCCAACATCATAATAGCCGTTGGCATCAGCGGTGAACGCATATGCTCACTCTTGAGTGAGATATAAAAAGCATCGGCTTTATCCATATTGCCCCGTCCAATACTCTCCCCTATCTTCTTGTACCAGTGTAGTGCAGGTTTATTAAACTCTGCAACCGACTCATCTTTGGCACACCCTGCCAATAGACCCCACATAACTACCGCCATCAAAACTATCTTTACTGCTTTCAAAATGATAAAACCTCGTCTCTATAATATAGTGGTATCATAGCCCAAAATAAGTAAAAAGTGTATTAGCTTTATTTTTCTCTCTAAACTTTGAAAGAGATTTAAGCTAAACTATGCCACAATAGTAAATAAGCATAAGGCCAAACCTATTGTGAAGTAGGGACGGAAAGCCTCAGATCTCACGCAGATGGCTGGGTTACACCACACGCTGTGAAAGTTTCAGCACCCCTTCACCTCTCCAATACTCTTTTGTCCTTATATATAAAGGATTTAGCTATGAAACAGATTCGACTACTCTTGAAGTTTATGACTCTTGTACTACTCTTCACGACTCTCTCATTCTCTGCCTCTGACACATGTGATGGGGATGTGATTACAGGCGATGTACAGGGTGAACTACTCTACTACGGTTGGTACAACCAAAACAAGCACGACTACTACCAGTATAAAGCTCCTAGTAATGGGATACTGGATGTAAGTTTTAAGGCGGATAAAAAACTCTACTTTCATGGAGGAACATCCTGTGGTGATAGTGATATTATGCGAAAAGATGAAAAAGCCAGTGGTTCAAAAAGTAATATCAAGCTAACTAAGGGTGAGGTCGTCTATATCCATGTGAAACGATATGGGAAAGACATATCCAATAAATATGATATCTCTATTAACTTCACCAATACAGACCCAGAGATCACCAGTGATGGCGGGGGGGATAGTGCAGCACTTTCCATAGAGGAGAATACCAAAGCCGTTACCACGGTAAAAGCGACCTCTAATGATAGCAAAGACTATATCACCTACGCTATCTCTGGTGGGGTTGATAGTGACAAATTCACCATCAATACAACCTCTGGAGAGCTAAGCTTTAAAGAAGCACCTGATTATGAGAATCCTACAGATTTCAATAGTGACAATGACTATAGTGTCGAGGTGCAAGCCGATGATGGAGATGGAAACCCTGATACGCAGACGATTACGGTGACTATCACCGATAATACCACAGAGAACAATACCCCACCAGAGATCACCAGCGATGGTGGAGGGGATAGTGCTTCACTGACTATCACAGAGAATGAAAAAGCGGTCACAACCGTGACGGCAACAGATGAGGACAATGATACGATTGTCTATAGTATCACAGGCGGGGATGATCAATCACTCTTTGATATCGATAGTGCCACAGGAGATCTTACCTTTAAGAGTACTCCTGACTATGAGACACCAGAAGATAGCGACAGTAACAATGTCTATCTCGTTGAGGTGACCGCAGATGATCAACAGACAGGTACAGACCTACAAACATTGGAGATTACCGTAGAGGATGATCCTAATGAGGTCAACCATATTCCTGAGATTACCAGCAATAGTGGTGGCGATGAGGCAACGATTGTTGTCTTTGAAGGCAACACCGATGTAACCGATGTCGATGCCAATGATAGTGATAAGAGTGATACCCTCACCTTTAGTATCTCTGGTGCCGATGTAGCACTCTTTAGTATCGATAGTAGCAGTGGGGTCTTAACACTCAATGACCCAGCCGTAGCAGACAACAACTACACCATCACGGTTACAGTCTCCGATGACAAAAATGCCACAGATGATCAACTACTCACTATCATCGTCCTTGAGAAGAGTCAATGTAGTAGTGACTTAGATGATGTCGCCAATGATGTCGCACCAGGTGCTACCATTCCTGCTCTACAAGATACCGTAGAAGATACCAACACCTGTCTCTCTGGACAATCTGAGAGCGGTGATGCAGACTACTATAGCTTTACGGTGGGGATCGATGGTACCATTGACATTACTGCATCCGCACTCAATGACCACAACTTCAAGTTTAGACTCGACTCCAATGTCACAGGAACCATCTATAGTGAAGAGGTTGGAACCCAACACACCATCGAGAGCTATCCTGTCGATAAAGGGGAGAAGCTCACACTCTATATCGAAGAGGATGGTGGAGATGATATCGATATGTATATGGTAGATTTCCAGTTTAGAAAACTTGTAGAGAATGCCGATGATATCTGTTATGCTGAGCCTATCAGCACAGGATTCAACATGATGGGAATGGTTAAAATATTTTGGCGAAATGAACTACCACTAAGAAACAGTGCCGAAGATGGAGAGACCCTCACCGATGTCAAAGTCGTCATCGATGAAGATGGGATGGGTGGCTCTATGGGTGATGATTGTGGTACGGATCACAACAGGAGCGATGGTGATGACAAAGATGGTGGTGAGTGTCAAGATAGTACAGGTATGGGGCCTATGGGGGCGAAGATCACCCTTGGTGGGGAGTCTACGACTCAAACTGTTGATGATGATATCGAACCAGGTGATGAGAGTAACAGTGTCTGGACCTCTACGATGTTTGAAATGAGTATGCTCCAAGAAAATATCTACACCAGCTACACCAAAGATGGTGTACGACATGTAGGAGCACTCAAACAGTGTGAGATAGAGATCCCTAAAGATCCACAGTTTGTTGAGTGTGGATTGGCACCTAGTGCACTCAATACATGGAAAAAGATCAACCGAGGGAACAATGACCTTGTTATCGATTCCGATACACTCTACAATGAGGGGGTCAGTGGAGGCAAAGATATTGAGTGTCGTGCCAACGGTACGACTCAAGCGTGTCAAAATGAACCCATGGAGATTGTTGCACCGAAGCTTCCTGACTTTATCCTCTCAATGCTCTATAGTAGCTACACCGCATCAGGTACAGAGACCAACTCTAGCTATGGAGATGTCACCATCGCTAAAAATAGCTCTGTTACCTTCGAGAGTAATGAGACCTACAGTGATAGCAATACCTCCTTTATGCTTATTCAATCACTCGATATCAAAGAGGGGGCGACGGTAACCTTCACTGAGGGAGACTACTGGATAGGAAAATGGCACAACTTAGCCTCTGTGACCATCCGTACACAAGGAGAGGTAAGACTCTTTATCAATAGTGATATGGATCTCGATAAGAATGGTCTCGACTTCAACTACGATAGTGACAACGGGGAAGCTAAAGATATGCGTATCTTTATCTATGGTGACTTTACCTTTGGCTCTAATGGTGGGGGAAATAGCTATGATATGGCAGCCTATGTCTATACCACAGGAGCCTATACAGGCAACCATAATACCAGCAATACCCACTTCAAAGGAGCCATCACGGCAGTAGAGGATATCAACCTCAACAATAACCATGAGTATACCTACGATATGAGTGGACTCAAAGAGGGTTGGGAAGCGTGTGGATGTGCAGGTATCGGCTTTGAGAAGAGCGGATACAATATCGCAGAGGATATCGATGAAGTGGGGACAGAGAAGTTTGTCAATACCCGTATCGTCCTGAGCCGTGCACTCAACCATGATGTCACAGTCACCTACTCAACAATCGATGGCAACGCAACCGTATCAGATGGGGACTATAGACGCAAAGTAGACCAAAATATCACCATCAAAGCGGGTGAGAAGAGTGCCACACTACCTATTGGTATCTTCAATGATATCCCTATCGAACTAGCTGAAAACTTCTTTGTAGAGCTTACAGATAAGAGTGATGATGATATCTGTTTTGATATCAAAAAGACAGAGATTACCATCCTCGCACAGCAAGACTCTCCTGTCTGTTTTGAAGACAACTTTGAGAATGGACTCGATAGCAAATGGCGTGTCTTGCGTAGTGATGGTGGATTCACCCCTCAAATCGTCGATGTAGGTGGTGATAAACGCCTCAGACTCACCGATGGAAATAAACACCTTGCCACTACGATTACCAAAGATTATGAGTTCCTTACCCAAGAGAACCTTATCATCGTAGAGTTTGACTACCATGCCTATGGTGGATGTGGTAGTAGCCATGGTGGTGTGGGTCGCTATGGTGCCGATGGTATCGTCAATACCCTCTTTGACTCCGCCGTAGGAGCAGAGCCTGTCCCAGGAGGAAGTGGTGGATCGATGGGGTATGCCCAGTATACCAATAACACTCCAGGGTTTGAGGGGGGTTGGCTTGGTCTTGGTATCGATGAGTATGGTAACTTCGGTAACTGTAATGAGAACCGAGAAGGGGGACTCAAAGGCACCTCTTGTGATAATGGTAAGAGCTTTAATCCTCAAGCTCATACCAATACCGCGGTCATCCGTGGAGATGGAAATGGTATGAGTGGATATGAGTTCCTCCAAGGGGTAGAGCTTACCGATACAGTAGCGGTTAAGAATACTACAGACTACTACTCAGGTCGCTACAAAATGACTATCGATGCGAGAGATGCAGATCACCTCTATATCACACTCGAACGCGACATAGGTGATGGCTCTGGCTATCAAGTGATTATCGATCAGTTTGATGCCAAAGATTCTCAATACAATCAAGGGATTACACCTGCCAAGATCCGTTATGCGATCTCCTCGGGTACAGGGGGTGGATGTAACAACCACGAACTCTCATGGATCCGTATGAAAGGGAGCTGTGGATACTATGGTAAGCCACCAGAAACGGGACCATTTGATGCATGGGATACCTTCAGACATGATGAAAACAAGGTACCAGAAGATAAGAGTATCTCTACCAAAATCGTAGAGAAACCCTTCAAGGTAGAGCTAGTTAGTACCGATATGAATCAGACCCACTATGAGACCAAAGCCTCTACAGGAGAGGATACCACCGTAGAGGTCGCTATCTATCAAAAAAATAGTATAGGGATTCCTGTACGAGTGAGTGATATCACCAACTTTGACGCAGCCAATGATGCGACTATGGTCTCTGAGGAGTTTGATCTCCCTCGTGCCTACAAAGACCTCTCTGTAGGCTTTAAGATGTGTGTCACCAATGAGAACAATGCCACAACAGGACGCTATGTCTACCGTCTCTGGCCAGAAGAGAACTGTGATGGAACACAGCTTGATGACTGTACCGCAGAGACCGTAGGAAGTCCTACTTGGCACATCTGTTACTCTACAGACAACTTCGCTGTGCGTCCAAGAAACTTCACTGTCTCTAGTATCGCCAATCCTGTGCGTGCAGGGAAAGGGTATGAGATTGTCTATCGTGCAGAGGATGATAGTGGGCAAAGTACCATCGCCTACAATGAACAACAAAACAGTAGCTTTGAGATCGTCACAGCACTCCCTGAGGATAAGTCGGTGTGTCCAAACCAAGTCCTAGAGTCCAATACCACCGTGGTATTTAATGATGGTCTCTTTGGTGGGGAGTCAAACCGTACCTACTTCAATACGGTAGGTGCCTTTAGCTTCACACTCCAAGAGATCAATGGTAGTGAGTTTGCCGCAGTCGATAATGATGACACACCTCATACCGAAGCAGAGCGTGTCGCGATCACACCCTACCAGACAAGTTCTGCGGTGACCGTGACCCCTGCGAAGTTCTCCTTTACTGGGACGCTCTTTAAAAATGCCAATGAGAGTGAGAAGTTTACCTATCTTCACGATATCTCAGGTACCAATAAAGCCATGGGTGCCAAACTCTCTGTAGCCATAGAGGCACTCATCGCAGAGGGGATGCCCGCAGAGAACTATACCCAAGGGTGTTATGCCAAAGATACCACACTCACGGTTGAGTACAATCTCTCAGAGACGGTTAGACCTACAGGTGCCGTAAGCAAACTCCTCTACAACAAAACCACTACGCCAACAGCCAGTGGCTCTGTGACCTTAGAGGCAGACAATGAAGGAAACATCACCATCAACTTTGATAAAGCACTCTTCCAAGATGGTCACAATGGAGCAACCGATGTCAATATGACACTCAACTTCGACCGTAAGAGAAATAGACCTGCTAACCCTATCAAACTTACGATTGCCAAAACAACCGTGAGTGATGCAGATGATGTGACAAGTAGTGATACCCACAACCTCAGTGCCAACTACTTCTATGCACGGGCTAAAGCCTCTAAAGCGTTCTATGAGAATGTCACAGCGTCCTCTATCCAAACCCCTATTATGGTATCACTCTATTGTGATCTCTGGTTGGGATGTACAGAGAGAGGGATCAATACCATTGAGGGACAGACCAATGATAAAAACTGGTGGCTTTCAACCAAACACAACACCACCAAAGCAGATGGTAATATCACCTTGCGTACCGTTAGCTCTGATGCCACCGTCGATACCGATGTTGCTATCACCTCAGAGGGACAAGATAAGACAATCACGGTCAGAAACACAGGAAGCACCTTCCCTAAAGAGGTTCTTATCGACTTGGATACCACCAATGCAACCGATACAAGTGAGTGGCTTATCTACAATGAAGCAGGAAGTGCTACCCCTAGTCCATTCTACAAAGTGAGATTTATCGGGACAAGTGGGTGGTCAGGTGTCGGTAAGACAGGACATGTACTTGAGATTAATGCAAGTAATACCAAAAATAGACGATTGAGCTGGTAATGTATACGCGTATGAGAGATGCCATTGCAATGATAGAGCTGATTTTTGCTATCGTCATCCTTGGTGTCGTAATGATGTCTGCCCCTACACTCATCTCCACTGCGAGCAAGAGTAGCTTTGTCGCCCTTCAGCAGGAGTCTATTGCGACCGTTGCGGCGGAGATTGGAATGGTACTTACACACCATTGGGATGAAGAGGATACCAATGAGACGCGTTCTGCTCCTATCCTTGCTGCTTCAGGTGATGGAGATCTCAATGAGACCAATGCAAGTGGGACACTCTTTACGGGTCGGCGTGCGGGGACACCTGCTTCGAGTAAACGAAGTTTTCTTGACTCCATCGGTGAGAGACACAGTGCTACAGCGAGTAGTGACTTAGGATCAGATGGGGGAGATCAAGATGATATCGATGACTTCATCACCACAGGTGCGGGGGGTGGTAGTGGACTCTCTCAAGCAGAGAGTACAGGGAGTAAAGATGCCGATATCGTCGATAAAGATATCGTACTCACCACCAAAGTAGTCTATATCAGCGATATCCCTACGAGTGGAAGCTACCTAGGAAGTGCTACAACCCTCAAGCTCAATGATCCACTCAACACCCCTGCTCCCAATGACACCTCCAATATCAAACATATAGAGGTACGCCTCACGACCAACTCCAAAGAGAGTGAACTAGAGAAGAATATCGTGATGCACGCCTTCTCTTGCAATATCGGTACCTATGAACTCAACAGTAGGAGCTTCTAATGCAAGCTTATAAGCGATCAGCCTTTACGATGCTTGAGGTGATTTTTGTCATTATGATCTTGGGGATTGTCACCTCGATTGGCTCACAGATCATTGTCAAAGTCTATGAGAACTACATCATCCAACGGGCGATGCACCGTACAAGTATCAAGACCGAGACCACGGCTACACAACTAGCCAACCGTCTCTCCTTTAGTATCCCTGGTACGATTATTGGACGGATTGATGATGCGAACTTTGATGACCTAGAGAGTATCCCCGCAGGCACCACCGATAGAAATATCTTGGAGTGGATCGGATATGATAGTGATGGGTTTAATGCTAGCTTTAGTGATGACCCACGCAACCCTGCATGGTCAGGGTATGCAGATGTCACTGCGAGTAGTATCGATAGCCTCTCGACCCCTGGTTCAAAGCTAGGCAATGAAGATACCCTCATCAAAAATCTCTCCGATTCACAACTTAGTGATAGTGCGATCCTCTTTCCTGATACCTATACGGCACACCATGTGGGCTACTCTGAGACCAACCGAAGTGATGCGGGGATACACCCTGTCTCGGGGAGTAGCTCCGATACTGCACTCACACTCGATAGTAGTACCACCGCACCACACCGCACCATCAAAGAGCATTACAAACTCACATGGACAGCCTACGCTGTCGTCCCCACTATACTCTCCAAAGATGAGCGTATCGCAAGAGGGTTTAAGAGTGATGATGATCTATGGGATCTCACACTCTACTACGACTACCAACCATGGGAGGGTGAGACATACAGTGATGGAAAACACCAACCCCTCATCCGAAATATCAGTGCATTTAACTTTATGGGGACAGGAAACACCGTACGCTTCAAACTCTGTCAAAAAGAGAGTATCGGTGGAGAGTTTAGTGTCAATACATGTAAAGAGAAGGCGGTGATACGATGATAGTTAAACAACGCAAAGGGTTTTCACTCCTTACCGCACTCTTTTTGATTGTGATGATGTCGGGTGTCTCTGCACTGGTGATGAGCCTCTCAGGTAAGATGGTCAAAGAGACCACCAACCTCTACCAAAAAGAGCAAGCCACCCTCCTAGCCAAGAGCTATACTGAGTTGGCTATCATGAGTGTAATGTCCAATGATCGAAACGGGACAGGTAAGTGTATCAATGCCATTGATGCGGTAGTCAAACCCAAAGGTGCCACGGATACCTCACTTACAGGAGATAATGGGATGGACTATCGGGTACGGGTACGCATCTCCTACATCGGTGCAGACAAAGATATCTCTTCGTGTTCTGCAATCAGTCAGCTAGGCAACCCCAGTGCGGGGAGTGATGAGCTCAATATCATTGTTGATGCCTATGTGGAGTACAAAGATATCTCCCAAGAGGACTTAAGTGCCTCTCCATGGATCACTTATCATAGAAGGACACTCCAAAAGATATGAGAAAGCTAACCCAACAATCAACCAAGGCACGCATGGCGTTTACGATGATAGAGCTAATTATGGTCATTCTCGTACTGGGTATCCTCGCTTCACTGGCGATGCCCAGACTAGAGCGTGAGACAAAACAAGAGGCTGCCGATCAGATCCTCTCTGCTATCCGCTACACCCAACACCTTGCACTCATAGACCATAAGCACCTCTTCAATAACAAAAAGTGGCAACGACGACTCTGGCATATCCGTTTTGGTACCTGTAGTAGTGAGGATGAGACCCGTTACTACGCCATTGGGAGTGATAATGATGCAAGTGGCTCAGACAATGCGGAGTTTTCCAAGTCAGAAGCAGCCACCGATCCCATCAGTAGCAAACCCCTCTTTTGGAAAAATGGCGAAAGCTGTAACAAAGGCGATAGTGGCACGGAGGAGGTGAGTAGTGAGATCTTCATCACTCAGAAGTATGGTGTCAAAAATGTGGAGAGTTCTGGTGGCTGTGCTAGTGCCAAGCATATTGGGTTTGACCACCTTGGAAGACCCTTCCACGGCAAGAAGTTTTCCAACTCAGATCAAGCAGACTACAGTGGCTATATGAAAGAGCGTTGTACCTTCACCTTCACCATGCAAGATGAGGAAACATTTGCTATCCATATCGAACCAGAGACGGGATATGCCTTTATTGGAGGGCAGTTAGGCTCCTAAGCCTACAGTTGCCCCTTTTTTTAGTAAAATGTACTATTTAACATTTAAAATAGATTTAAGTGGCTTTTCATTAAGTTTCTTAAGTTACAATTAAGTAAGGGATAACAAGTCGTTACTCCTATTTAAAACCAAAGGATTTATCATGAACAGAAGTATTACAGGAAGGCATTTTGAACTCACTGAGACGATTAAAGCGTATGCTGATGCAGCGATTGAAGGGCTTAGTAAATATCACCTTGATATCATTTCAGCCAATACTGTCATTTCAGCCAATGAGAAAAATGGGAAAAAGGGATTTGCTGTAGAGTTCATTATCAATCTTAAAGATAAAAATACAATCGTGATCACTCAAGTAGATAAAGATGTCTACGCTGCGATTGATTTGGCGATTGAGCGTGTGAAAAAAAGCCTTAGAAGACATGCCGATAAAATCAAAGGTCATAGAATTATGAGCTTTAAAGATATGGGTGAAGAGGCTGAAGCAGTAACTGAGTTGAATAATGATGAGATTGAGATCGTACCAATGGATCTTGAACTTCACAAACCACTCGACTTTGATGAGGCGATTGAAGCCCTCAAAGCAGAGACAAAAAGACAATTTATCGTCTTTAATGATCAGTCTGGGTTGATGAGAGTGATGTATAAAAGAGCCGATGGGAAATTTGGTCTCTATTAATCGTCCTAAGCAGGGGCTTGCCCCTGCTTCTCCTCTTTGAGTCTTGCTTTTGCTGAAGCGACAATCGCCTCATCCTCTCCCATATCCAACCACCTAAACTTCTGACCACTCTGTATCGTCCCATCCAAAATATCCCCACTATCACGAAACTTCAAATCAAGCTTTGCAATATCAAATCCACTCGTTGTCTGTGTAAAGGCAGTAAGCCGTGCATTGACAGGGGCATTGCTATAGAGGTAGCACCAGCTTTTGAGTCCATTACGCCCTACCCGTCCTCGAAGCTGATGAAGTGTCGCCAACCCCAATCGCTCTGCTCCCACAATGACAATCAGCGTCAAACAAGGTAGAGAGATTCCCACCTCTACCACCGTCGTCGCAAGGAGTATCTTCCCTCGTTCCCGAAACTCAAGGAGTACCGCCTCTTTGTGCCTATCTTTCCCATGGGTGACAAACACCTCCTCAAATCGTTGCTCCCAAAACCCCCGACTCTCCTCTAGGGACTGATAGGGTATCTCTTGGCTCTCCTCCACGAGAGGATAGACGATCAAGACCTGATGCTCCTGTGCCACCTCCTCCTTGATATGCTCCAAGAGTGAGGCAAACTCCCCCTTGCCTATCGTTTGAGTCAATACCTCTCGCTCAAAAGGGGTCGAGGTGATAAGACTCACATCCAGAAGCTCCGACTCCATCATCGCTTGGGTACGGGGGATAGGGGTCGCTGAGAACTGCAAAAAGTGAGGCTTATACTCCACTCCACCCATCATAGACTCCAACATCTGTCGCTGTTTGGTGCCAAATCGGTGCTGTTCATCGACCATCACCAAGGCACTAGAGGGGATATCCTCCTTATAGAGTAGTGCGTGGGTACCGATGATAAAATCTGCCTCTTGGTAGACCCCTTCACTCCGCCCCTGCATCACCAGTGCGATCCTCAGTGATGGTGGGAGATACTTACACGCCTCCTCATAGAGCTGAAGTGCAAGCAAAGAGGTGGGAGCCATCAAGATACTCCTAGAGGGATATGCCATCATCACAGAGGCGAGTATTACCATCGTCTTCCCTGAACCTACATCCCCCACCACCATCCGCTTGGCTGCTCTATCGGTACGGGCAAGATCGATTTGGATCTGGGCTATCACCTGCTCCTGCTCAGGAGTGAGTCTAAAAGGAAGAGACACGACAAACGCAGTAATATCCCCTCGCAGTGCCTCTTTAGCGGGGAAATCCACCCGTTTTCCACGAAGCTTGCTCAGATGGTTAAACGCTTCAATACACTTGAGGGCATGTACCACCTCAGGGCGTAGACTCCCTTGTAGATAGAGTGCCTCTAGGGTATGGGGAAAGTGAAGTTGATAGAGTATCTCCACCTCTTGAGGGTGTAGTCCCGTGGCCAAGAGGTTGGGTTTGGTAATCATTGAGGCGATCAACGCACGCATCTGTGTTGCCGTGAGTAGGCTCTTATACTTAGGGACTATCCTCCCTACACTCCCTATAGACTTGGGTTGTGAGATCTGAAGATGCCCATTGTAGCGTTCTAGCTTCCCTTGTATAGTATGGCTAGAGCCTACCCCAAAGCGTTGTTTATGGTAGGGAGTCACCTTAAAAAAAGTCGCAAAGAGTGGTTGGTTAAAGTCACTCAGCCAAAAGGTCAACTGGAGCTTACCACCACGGTAGCGATGCTCTCGTACCGTAGCCTTGAGGGTGTGTGATTGCCCTATGGTGAGTTGTTTGGAGAGGGTGGTGTCGTTGTAGGAGGTGGGGAGTATCAGTGCGAGATCAAGGAGGGTATGGATCTTGAGTCTACGCCATAGTGCTTTGGTCTCTTCCATACTATGCTCCCTTGAGTCTTTGGAGTATCATACCATATACCAAAGGGGCGTAGGGATAGTGTGTCACTTTGACATACTATCGTTTTGGTATTGCATCTTGGGTTGTGACGATACTGAAGCTTAGATTGGCAAGCTCTGGATGAGAGAGGATAAAGTGATTCATCTCTTGGAGGGTGACCTGCTCTATCTTCTTAAGCTGTGCCTTATCAAAATCCAATGCTCTACCGTAGTAGTAGGCGTTGTAGGCACGGTGGAGGCGTTGAGAGAGGGTCTCTGTGCGTAGAGGCTCTGAGCCTAAGAGAAACTGCTTGGTATCCTCTAGCTCCTTTTGGGTGATCCCCTTGGTCACAAACACTTCAACAATCTCTTCTATTAGTCGCTTCGCCTCCTCTTGGCTCTCTATCTTCGTCTGAAGATAGCCACTCAGATAGGAGACACTCTTACTCCGTATCAGGTGGGCATAGGCTCCATAGGTCAAGCCCCGTTTGACACGAAGCTCCTCCATCAGACGACTACCAAACCCCGCACCCCCAAGGAGATACTCCGCGATCTTAGCTTTGTATTGATCTTTTTGATCATACCCATAGGCAAAGGGTGAGGCAAAGTAGATATAGGCTTGTTGTGTATCCTCAGGCGTATAGACCGATAGCTTCTTACTCGATACACCGATTGTGGGGAGTGGCTCTTCTTTGACTTTGGGGAGCTGTTTAGCGATCGCTTTGACGATCTGCTCCGCATCGGCTACCGTGATATCTCCTCCCACTACGGCGGTGAGATTATTGTAGCCTAGATGGGTTGAGATAAACTGCTTGATATCCTCAAGGGTGATGGCATCAACACTCTCTAGTGTCCCATGATAGGGGCGTGCCAAGGCACTCCCCTCAAAGAGAAGTTCGCGTAGCTTCGTCGCTGCAACAAAATCAAAATCCGCACGCTTCTGCTGTAGCCACCCTATCTTTTGGCGTTTGATCTGTGCGAGTGCTTCGGGGGTATAGTTGGGATCTTGGAGAAGTGCGTTGAGCATCTCCAATCCATACGGTAGCTCACTCTTCAGAGCAGAGAGTTCGATCGTCAGTGTCTCACGCCCTACCCCCGCATGGAGTTCAATCGCATGGTCATCAAGCTTAGTAGCAAACCCCACACTCCCCTCTTTGCGTGTCCCCTCATTGAGGAGTTTAGCACTCAAATCAGCTAGACCATCTTGGGTATTACTCAGATGTCCCGCATGCGAAAAGACCAGCTGTACCGTCACGATAGGGACAAAATCTCCCCCCTCATAGACCATCGGAACACTGCTCCCTTTGACTGCTATCGCTTTGACTGTTTGTGCCATCAACACTCCTTGTAGTAGCATTAGTATTATTAGTAATTTTTTCATGAGGATTAGAACCGCTCCAAGATCTCATACGCAGTATTGCGTTTGGCAGGGGATTCCCCTACATCTTTGATGAGGCGTATCATCTCCTCTTGGTTCATCTCATTTTTGGCTCCCGCTGCGGAGACGACATTCTCCTCCATCATGGTAGAGCCAAGATCATTGGCACCAAAGAGCAGTGCCATCTGTCCGATATAGGAGCCTTGTGTCACCCATGAGCTTTGGATATTGGGGATATTATCCAAAAAGAGTCGTGCCACAGCGAGGTAGCGTAGGTACTGATTGGGGGTACTCTTCGTGAGGGTAGGAAGCTCCCGTTTGAGCTGGGTATTATCACTCTGATACGACCACATAATAAACGCTCTAAAGCCCCCCGTCTCCTCTTGGAGCTGACGCACCATATCAAAATGCTCAACAATCTCACGCGTCGTCTCCACGGTACCATACATCATCGTCGCAGTTGACTTGATCCCGAGTTTATGTGCCTCACGGTGTACCGCTAGCCATCTATCTTTGTCTAGTTTCTTAGGAGCGATGATATCACGCACCCGATCGGAGAGTATCTCAGCTCCTGCTCCAGGGATAGAGCTAAGCCCCTTATCTCGTAGACGCATGAGTACCTCTGAGATAGTGATCTGTGAGCGTTGAGCGATATAGTCTATCTCAATTGCAGAGAAGCCATGAATGGTCACTTGAGGGTACTTGGTGTGGATATGGGCTACTAGCTCCTCATACCACTCAATCTCAAGCTTGGGGTGTACTCCCCCTTGGAAGAGTATCTGTGTCCCCCCAATTGCAAGAAGTGCTTCGATCTTCTGATCGATCTCCTCAAAACTCAAGATATAGGCATCGGCTTTTTTCTCATGGGTATAGAAGGCACAAAACTTACAATCGACCCAACAGATATTGGTATAGTTGATATTTCTATCGACCACAAAAGTCGTCACCCCCTTAGGGTGTAGCTCCTTTTTGCGGGCGAGTGCCATCTTGCCCAACTGCTTAAGATCCCCATGTTCTATCAGCTCTACCGCCTCGTCGATACTCATCCGCTGTGTCATGACTAAGACTCTTTGCCTATCGCATCGAGTACACCGTTGATAAACTTCGGTGACTTCTCATCGGCTAACTCTTTGGCAAGGTTGACCGCTTCATTGATGATGATCGCTCGATCGGTTTTAGCCACGAGTATCTCATAGGCTCCTAGTCGCATAATTGCCTTTTCGACCTTACCAATAGCCTCATAATCCCACTCTTTGAGGTGTGCTTCTATCTGGCTATCAAGCATCTCAAGATGCTCTAGTGTCCCATTGAAGAGGTTGTGAGAGAACTCTCGTTGTTTATTGCGGATCTTCCCCTCTTCAAAGATATCATCACTAAATTTCGCAATCGCCTCATTGCCTAAGTCATACGCATAGAGCAGTCCTACAACGGCTGTGCGTGATTGGTGTCGTGTTGCCATTAATCCAACGCTCCATAGAGATTAATCAGCTCGATGAGTCCTACCATCGCTTCTGCTCCCTTGTTCCCTGCTTTGGTACCTGCACGCTCGATGGCCTGCTCGATACTATCGACGGTAAGTACCCCAAAGGTTGCGGGCTTCCCATGCTTGAGTGTCACCGAAGCCACCCCTTTGGTCGCCTCCGCAGAGACATAGTCAAAGTGTGGTGTCGCACCACGAATTACCGCACCCAGACAACAGACCGCATCATACTTCCCTGATGCGAGTGCCTTATCAAGAGCAAACGGTATCTCAAATGCCCCAGGGACTAAGATGAGATCCAACGCATCGGCATCACCACCATGGCGTGCATAGGCATCTTTTGCCCCCTCAACGAGTCTATCGGTGATAAAGTGGTTAAATCGTGCATTAATAATGGCTACTTTTTTACTTCTATCGACTTGTAGGTTTCCCTCTACTATTTTCATTGTTTTCCTTTGTAATGTAATGTGGTTATGGTCTGGTTATCCGACGATGGTATGGATCGCATCGATCTGCTCGATGAGTTGCTCTAGTTTGGTGAGGGTGATCATATTGGGACCATCACTCAGTGCCACAGAGGGGTCAAAGTGTGTCTCAAAGAAGAATCCATCCACCCCAACCGCAGCCGCAGCACGCGATAAGATCGGGACAAAAGAGCTATCACCTCCCGAACTCGCCCCCCCAGATGCGGGCATCTGTACAGCGTGTGTCGCATCAAAAATCACAGGGGCAAACGCTCGCATGGTGTGGAGTCCACGCATATCGACAACCAAGTTACCATACCCAAAGCTAGAGCCTCGCTCAGTAAGCCACACCCCATACTTCTGGGCATTCTCATAGCTCACCTCTCCCTCACACCCACGCGTACGCAGTACCTTGGCTACAGAGTGTTGCATCGCTTCAGGTGCGAGGAACTGCCCCTTTTTGATATTGACCACCGCAGAGGTCTGGGCAGCGGCTACGAGTAGATCAGTCTGACGGGAGAGAAAGGCAGGGATCTGCAACACATCTGCTACCTCAGCGACACTTGCGGGCTGTGAGGCATCATGGACATCGGTGAGGATCTGATACCCAAACTGCTCTTTGACCTCTTGGAGCATCTTGAGTCCCTCCTCAAGCCCTGGTCCACGAAAGCTCTCAAGGCTCGTACGGTTGGCTTTGTCAAAACTCGCCTTGAAGTAGAACTCTTTGGTACAATCCTCATGGTACTGCCCCAACGCCTCCGCAATCCGCATCACCGTATCTCGACTCTCTAATACACAAGGCCCCGCAATCAGTATCATGACTTTCCTTTAGGTAGGGCGACCAAAAGCCCCGATAAGATAACCAAAATTATACCCAAAACTGTCCAAAAATCAGGTATAGGATCACCTAGCATCACCCCGATAAAGAGTGCAAAGACGATGTTGCTGTAGCTAATGGTTCCGACAATTCCTGCTTTGGTGAGTTCATACGCTTTGGTCATAAGGAGTTGGGAGATGGTCGCAAAGATCCCCACTGCACTCACATAGAGCCACGCTACCCCCTCAGGCATCACAAACACCGCAAACATCCAATCAAACTCTTCACTCACCGTGACAAATGGGGTAACAAGCATCAACAAGAGTGGTGCCACGGTACCTACTCCCATAAAGGAGAGGACAATCGCACGCGTATCGTAGTAGCGTCTAAGCTCCCGTATGGAGGTGTAGGCTAACGCCGCTCCAACCCCAGAGAAGAGTCCCAAGAGATCATACTTATCAAAGCTCCCCCCTTGGGGTTGTGCCACGAGGACAATCCCCACAAACCCTATCATAATCGCCCATAACGCACTCTTGTGAAGCTTCTCATTGAGAAAAACATAGGCAAAAATCGCCACAAAGAGCGGAGAGGTTTTGTTGTAAGTGACTGCCTCACCTAGTGGGATATGTGCCATGATGTAGAAGTAGGCAAGTAGTGCAGCAAACCCCATCGACCCACGAAAGAGGAGCAACAGAGGCTTTCCACCTCGCTGTTTAAGCGGTATCTTATAGATAGAGAGTCCAACAATCACCACCCCAAAGATATTACGAAAAAATGTCACCTCCACAGGGGGGAGCATCTGACTGACCACCTTGGCAAAGCCCCCCATTAGAGCAAAACTCAATGATGCTAAGAGCATCAAGAGTACCCCTCTATCCATCGCCTGAATTCTACGCTTCACACCGCCCCCTATCGTCGTACGATTTTGACATCACCATAGAGGAGGATATCTTTCATCACCGCTTTTTGGACATAGCCATCTGCGGTGATAGAGAGGAAGATATCTCCCTTTTTATGCTTGAAGTTCTTTTGGTAGATAAGTGCTTTGGCATAGAGCTTGGCACCATTCCCCAACAGCTTGATGTAGGTACTTCGCTCAGTAGCACTCGGTACGCTCACCCGTACCTGCCCCTTCTGCTTCTCTAACCCTACGGCTTTAAAGTGGTAGGTCTTACCACGCTTCTGTATCGCTTTGCCAAGGTTGAAGTAGAGCGTAAGCAGATCATCTTTGGCGTAGAAGTTGAGGGTCTTGGTCTGCTCTTTGACCAGTTTGCCATGTTTCCATTTACGGTAACGGCGGATGACATGTTTGCGTTTGTGGTCGATACGGTACTCTTTACTTGTGACGGTATCACTATAGTGCTGGATAATCTGATAGAGATCACTCACCATCAACCCCCTCTCATAATGCCCCTTGGAGATGTGGCGTTCACGGTGGTTTTTCAACAGGGCTTTGGCGATCCCTGAGAGGTGAACCGTCGTCTCTAGCTCATAGTGTTTGGTGCGTTTATTGAGCGTGGTATGGAGTCGTCCCACCGTGCCAAAGAGTCCAAACTTTGCATCATAATTGATCTGTATGATAGTGGCAAATGCCCCCGAAGCAAACACCAAACAGCACACCCCCATCCATAAAAATTTTTGTCTCATTCTCTCTCCTTTGGAGTATCTCAATTGAATTCTACTATAATTAGGTGAATAAACCATTGGAGTATCAAGAATAATGCCAACACCCACCCCTGACCTCAACACCACAGAGCTACTCAATGTCATCGATAAGATGGATATGGGATTTGCACAGACTGTCCAGAGCTGGATGACCCCACTCTACACCTCAAAGTATGGCGAATTTTTCCAACAGACCATCTGGGATATCCCCCTTGCCAACTTGGGACTCGCTGTGCTTGTCTTCTTCTTTATCCTTCTACTACGCAGACTCTTCACCTATGCAATCACCTCTCTTCTGTGCTTAGTGGCACAACGCACCGTCAACCACTATGATGATCGGGTGATTTTGGCTCTTAGAGCCCCTATCCGTTTTGCGTTTGTACTCATCGCCATTCACCTCTTCTTCTTGCTTATCTTCAAAGAGACGGAGTTTATCAAAGATATCCTCAATACCCTTGTCGTCTACACCGTCTTCTGGGCAATACTCGCTGTCATGGAGGCACTGCGTGGGGTTCTCTATGGTGTGACCAAGCGTCTCAATCCTGACCTCTCACGCGAACTAGGCAACTTCATTATGGCGATCCTTAAGATCCTCATCTCAGGGGTTGGACTCGGGGCAATGCTTCAAGTGTGGGAGATCAATGTCACCGCTCTTGTCGCCTCACTCGGGATTGGGGGCTTGGCATTTGCCCTTGCTGCCAAAGATACCGCCGCCAACCTCTTCGCCTCACTCTCACTACTTGCTGACCGCTCGATCCGTATTGGAGAGTGGATCAAGGTCAATGGCGTAGAGGGAACTGTAGAGGATATCGGTATGCGTACGACCAAGATTCGCTCCTTTGGTAAATCACTCATCACCGTACCCAACCACATCATCGCCAACAACCCCATCGAGAACTTCTCACGACGAAAAATCCGCCGTATCAAGATGCGTATAGGTCTCACCTATGATACCGATAGAGCCACCATCGATACCATCGTCAAGAAGATCAAAGGGATGCTCCAAGCCCACCCCCATATCTCCCAAAAAGATACCCTGCTAGTCAACTTCGAATCCTTTGGAGACTCAGCCCTACAGATCTTTATCTACACCTTTACCGATACGGCTAACTGGGAGTACTATCTCAAGATTAGAGAGGAGGTACATCTTCAGATTATGCGTATCGTAGAGGAGAGTGGTTCCGCGTTTGCATTCCCTTCACAGAGTATCTACCTTGAGAGCCTTCCCGATCCACTGCCCACCGCTCTAGCCACACCATAGCATACCTAGAGTATGCTATAATACCAAAGATAGAGACCACACCCCTATAACATCAAACAAAAGAGTATACCCATGCAAGCATTAAAAAAAGTAGCCATTTTAGGACGACCCAATGTAGGGAAGAGTTCGCTCTTCAACCGTCTAGCAAGACAGCGAGATGCCATCACCTCGGATGTCTCAGGTACCACACGCGATATCAAGAAGCGTATCGTCACCATCTCAGGCAATCGTGACTTTGAGGTGATCGATACAGGGGGGATCGACTACTCCTCTGACCTCTTCTCCAAAGTCGCGGAGTTCTCTCTTCGTGCTGCCAAACAGGCCGATGTCATTATCTATATGGTCGATGGCAAGAGTATCCCATCTGAGGAGGATAGAGCACTATTCTACCGCCTCCAAGAGCAGAAAAAACCCCTCGCCCTTGTTGTCAACAAGATAGACAATGACAAAGAGGAGGAGCGATATTGGGAGTTTTTAGAGTTTGGAGCCGATAGAACTTTCCCTATGTCGGTGAGTCACAACCGCTACTTCAATGACTTCTATGAGTGGCTAGAGGCGTATATCCCTGCCAAAGAGGAGGAGGCTCCCCTAGCACTCACCGAAGATAAGACGATTGACCCCTTTGAGGAGATCATCCGTGATATCAATATGGAGGTTGAAGAGGAGGCAGACAATGAGATTAGAGTCGCCATTATCGGGCGGGTCAATACAGGCAAAAGCTCCCTACTCAATGCCCTACTCGGTGAAGAGCGAAGTGTTGTCTCTGATGTCGCAGGTACCACCATCGACCCGATTGATGAGATGATAGAGCATAAGGATCATCAGATTACCTTTATCGATACCGCAGGGATACGCCGACGCAGTAAGATCGTTGGGATTGAAAAGTATGCCCTTGGACGCACCACCACCATGCTAGAGCAGGCCAACCTTGTCCTCTTGATGATCGATGCAACAGTAGGGGTCACAGAGCTTGATGAGCGGGTCGCAGGGTTGATTGAGAAGCACCGTTTGGCGTGTCTAATTGTCATCAATAAGTGGGATATCCGTGAGGATAAGAGCTATGAGGAGATGGTCGATGATATCCGTGATGAGCTTCGCTTCCTCCACTACGCACCCCTCATCACTATCTCCGCCAAGACAGGAATGCGTGTCCACAAGATACTCGATCAGATTACCGAAATCTACGGACGCTACAAACAACGCATCAGCACCTCTAAGCTCAATGATGTCCTCAGAGAGGCGATGAGTCGCCACCATGTCCCCTCTCACAACGGTGCAGTTGTTAAGATCAAGTTTGCTACACAGTATGAGACCAAACCACCCAAGATCGCACTCATTAGTAACCGTCCTGAGTTTGTCCACTTCTCCTACAAACGCTACCTTGCCAACTACCTAAGAAGCAAGTTTGACTTTGAGGGGGTTCCTCTCGATATCGTCGCCCGTAAACGCGGTGAGCGGATTGATGAGGAGTAAATCATTATCTTGCTATAATTGCACAAATTATAGCAGGAGAAACCATGCGTGTACTGACAGGAATCCAAGCTTCAGGTAAGCTTCATATCGGAAACTACTTCGGGGCGATGAAGCCCATGATAGAGCTACAAGAGGAGCATGAACTCTTCACTTTTATCGCCAACTACCACTCACTCACAAGCTCCAAAGATGCCCAAACACTCAAACAATACACCATCGATGCAGCCGTAGACTACCTCTCTTTGGGACTCGACCCCCAAAAGACCACCTTCTGGGTACAGAGCGATGTCCCAGAGGTACTTGAACTCTACTGGATACTCTCCAAGTTTACCCCTATGGGGCTACTCGAACGCGCCCATAGCTACAAAGATAAAGTCGCCAAAGGGATCCCTGCGAGCCATGCCCTCTTTAGCTATCCTGTCTTGATGGCAGCAGATATCCTCATGCTCGATACCCAAAAAGTCCCCGTGGGCAAAGATCAGATCCAACATGTGGAGATGACGCGTGATATCGCAACGAAGTTCAACAATGAGTATGGAGCTATCTTCACCCTCCCTGAGCATATCGTCCAAGAGGAGGTTGCTACCATTCCAGGGATCGATGGACAGAAGATGAGCAAGAGCTACAACAACGCCATCGACCTCTTTATGGCAGAAAAACCCCTACAGAAACGGTGCAATAAGATCCTCAGTAGCTCCACCCCACTAGGAGAACCACTCGAACATGCAGGGTGCCACATCTACAATCTCGCCGCACTCTTCCTCGATGAGGCAGGCAAAGCGGAGCTACAGGCACGATACAAAAGTGGCAAAGAGGGGTATGGACACTTCAAGAAGTACCTCAAAGAGCTGATATGGGAGGAGCTAGGAGAGGCGAGAGAGAAGCGAGAGTACTACCTCTCCCATATGGATGAAGTCCACGATATCCTCGCCATGGGTGCCAAGAGAGCCCAAACCGTCGCCCAAGCCAAAATGGCACAAGTGCGTGACGCAGTAGGACTCTAACCCTCGACGACAATCTCCTCCAAGCTCACATAAGAGGGGAGGATACGAGAAACCATCGCACGGTCGATCTTCCCTGTGGTGTAGAGATAGAGTCGGCTCTCTCCACGGTTGTGATGCCCTACCCCCTCAAGCAGACTCAACAACCGCTTCGCAATCGCTTCACCCGAATCAAGTAGCCTCACCTCTCGTTGCATCACTTGGGCAATTACCGACTTGGCGAGGGGGTAGTGGGTACACCCCAACACGATTGTATCGACCCCCCCTACTCGCATCGGAGCCAACCACCCCTCTAGACGAGCCAAGCTCTGAGGGGTGGTGAGTCTATTGGTCTCAATCGCCTCTACCAATCCCGCACACGCCTGCTCATAGAGTGTGACGGGTCTATGGGTAGAGAGGGTATCGGCTAGGGTTTGATACTTATCTCCTTGGAGGGTGGCAGGGGTCGCTAGCACCCCAACAGCCCCCGTATGGGTCTGCTCAATCGCAGGCTTGAGTGCAGGCTCTGTCCCGACGATAAGAAGCTGAGGATAGCGGTGGCGGAGGGTGGAGATAGCAGAGGAGGTCGCAGTATTACACGCGATGACAAGGGCATCGATCTGATGGATAGAGAGGAAGTACTCCGTAATGGCTAAGGTGCGTTGGAGGATCTCGTGAGGGGACTTCTCCCCATAGGGAGCGTAGCGGGTATCGGCAAGATAGAAGAGCTCTACCCCATGTACCTGCTCAACAATCGCACGGAGTATCGTCAACCCCCCCAATCCTGAATCAAAGACACCCACACGCATAGGGGGTAGCCCCTACTCGTTCATCATAGAGAGGAACTCTTCGTTACTTTTGGTCTTCATCATCTTAGAGAAGAGGAACTTCAACCCCTCGACCTCTTCCATGTTCTGCATCGCATTACGCAATGCCCAGACTTTTTGGAGTGTCTCTGCTCCGACCATTAGCTCCTCTTTTCGGGTACCTGACTTGGTCACATCGATCGCAGGGTAGATACGACGCTCAGAGACATGACGGCTGAGTACGACCTCTGAGTTACCTGTCCCTTTGAACTCCTCGAAGATCACCTCATCCATACGACTCCCCGTCTCAATCAGTGCCGTAGCGATAATCGTCAAAGAGCCACCCTCTTCGATATTTCTAGCCGCCCCAAAGAAACGCTTTGGCTTATGAAGTGCATTGGCATCGACCCCACCTGAGAGGACTTTACCTGAGCTTGGAGTGACGGTGTTGTAGGCACGGGCAAGACGGGTGATAGAGTCAAGCAAGATGACGACATCTTTCCCCATCTCGACGCGTCTTTTGGCCTTCTCTATCACCATCTCAGCCGTACGAACATGGTTTTGTGCAGGGAGGTCAAAGGTCGAGGCGTAGACCTCTCCTTTGACAGATCGTTGCATATCGGTGACCTCTTCGGGGCGTTCATCTACCAAGAGTACCATCAACGAAGCATCGGGATTGTTGTAGGTGATACCGTGTGCTAGCTCTTTAAGAAGCTCCGTCTTACCTGTACGAGGTGGAGCGACCACCAACGCTCTCTGCCCTTTACCAATAGGGGTAAAGAGATCGAGTACCCGTCCTGTCATCTTCATCGGGTTATACTCAAGTTTGAGTTGCTCAGAGGCGTAGAGTGGCGTGAGGTTATCAAAGAGTGGACGGAGCTTAGACTGCTCAGGTGCAACATAGTTGATCGCCTCGATCTTTAGCAGTGCATAGTACTTCTCTTGGTCTTTGGGAGGGCGTACCTGTCCTGTGACGATATCTCCATTTCGTAGGGCAAAGCGTTTGACCTGTGTCCCACTCACATAGGTGTCGTTACTTGAGTTGGCGAAGTTGCCATCGATAGAGCGTAAGAACCCATATCCATCATTCATCACTTCCAAGATACCTGTATAGAGGATAAACCCACCCTGATTGACTTGTGACTTCAAGATCTCAAAAATCAGATCTTTTCGTTGGTACTCATTGGGGTTTTCGACCTTCATCTCACGGGCAATTTTGACAAGTTTATCGAGTGGTTGTTGTTGAAGATCCTCTATCTTGTACCCTTTGACTGGTACATGTGTTCTATTCTTTCTAGCAGTACTATTGCTAGGAGAAGATTTTTTATTATCGCTCATAGTTCCTCTTGTGTTTAAGTATGAATTATAGAATGGAGATACAATGGCACACCATTGCTGTAGTGGTGCTATTATAATCCTTTTTGGCTGAAAAGTCAAACCAAACATTACTTAACCCAATAAACAATATAATTAGCCCAAAAATTAAGGAATCTTAATGTCAGCCAAATCCGATATCGAAAATGTCTTACAACGCATCAAAGTGTGTAGCCCTGGTCAAAATGAGTTTTATCAAGCTGCCCATGAGGTACTCCACTCACTCATCCCTCTCCTTGAGGAGGATGAAATCTACTGTGCCAACAATATCTTGGAGCGTATCACCGTAGCAGAACGCACCATTATCTTCCGTGTCAACTGGGTCGATGATCAAGGGAAGATCCAAACCAACCTTGGCTACCGTGTACAGTTTAACTCTGCGATTGGACCCTATAAAGGGGGGCTTCGCTTCCACCCCTCTGTCAACCTTGGGATTATCAAATTCTTAGGATTTGAACAGATCTTCAAAAACTCTCTAACAGGACTCCCTATCGGGGGTGCCAAAGGGGGGAGTAACTTCGATCCCAAAGGCAAGAGTGACAATGAGATTATGCGATTTTGCCAATCCTTTATGTCTGAACTCTACAAACATATCGGAGAGACCAAAGATGTCCCCGCGGGAGATATCGGTGTAGGGGCGAGAGAGATTGGCTACCTCTTTGGGCAGTATAAGCGACTCACAGGAACCTTTGAGGGGGTACTCACAGGTAAAAACATCAACTGGGGAGGCTCCAATGCACGCAAGGAGGCAACAGGGTATGGCTCAGTCTACTTTGCAGACAACTTTCTACGCAAATACAACAAATCCCTAGAGGATAAAGTCTGTACCGTCTCAGGCTCAGGGAATGTGGCGATCTACACCATCGAGAAGCTCTACTCTATGGGGGCTATCCCTGTCACTTGTAGTGATAGTCGAGGGAGTATCTACCACAAAAATGGTATCGACCTCAACTCACTCAAAGCGGTCAAAGAGATCAATAAGCAGTCACTTGAGGCCTATGTAGCACTTCACAGTGACGCAGTCTATACCCCTGTGAGTCACTACCCAAAAGGGGGGCATCAAGTCTGGAGTATCCCGTGTGATATCGCCTTCCCTTCTGCCACACAAAATGAGCTGACGATTGAAGATGCCAAGATGCTCGTCGACCACGGCTGTATCCTTGTCAATGAAGGAGCCAATATGCCCACGACTCCTGATGCGATCACCTATCTACAAAAACACCATGTACTCTTCGCACCTGGTAAGGCAGCCAATGCAGGTGGGGTTGCCACCTCACAACTTGAGATGAGCCAAAATGCCAGTATGGCAACTTGGACCTTTGAAGAGGTGGATAATAAACTGCGTCAAATTATGTCCAATATCTTCAAAACAGCCTATGAGACCTCCAAAGAGTTCAACTGTGAAGGGGATCTTGTCACAGGAGCCAATATCGCAGGCTTTAGAAAAGTAGCCGATTCGATGATCGATCAAGGGGCTATCTAAGGACTGCGGGGCATCGCCCCCTCCTGCTACGCTAACATGACACAAAGGAGTGCAATTTGGCACCACTACCCTGTACCCACTGTAACCTCACCTTTGATGAGTCAGCGATGATCACCGAGGAGCACCCCGACCAGACTCTCCACTTCTGCTGTAAAGGGTGCCAAGGGGTCTACCATCTACTTCAAGAGGAGGGGCTAGATACCTTCTATGATAAGCTAGGGGAGACGACCCTTCAGCCTGCCTCACCGCAGAGCGAAGATCTTGAGAAGTTTGATCTTGATGGCTTTAAGCAACGCTATATCCATGAAGATAGTGAGGGACTCTACGAGATCAATCTCATTATCGAGGGGATTCACTGCTCTGCGTGTGTCTGGCTCAATGAGAAGGTACTCCACAAGATGCAAGGGGTCATTGAAGCAACCATCAACTACACCAACAACAAAGCCAAGGTGATCTGGGATCCTGAAGTGGTGGCACTCTCACAGATCATCGAGACGATTCGATCGATCGGCTACAACGCCTACCCCTATGACCCCTCGCTCCAAGAGGAGCGAGCCACCAAAACACGCAAAGCCTACTACTCCCGTATCCTTGTCGCAGTCTTTGGGAGTATGAATATCATGTGGATCGCCATCGCACACTACGCGGGCTACTTTAGTGGAATGAAGCAGGAGTTCAAAGATATTCTCAATGTCGCAGAGTTTCTCCTTGCGACCCCTGTACTCTTCTATAGTGGATGGATCTTCTTTCGGGGTGCCTACTATGGCTACAAAAACCGTATCATCAATATGGACACCCTCGTCTCTACGGGAGCGATACTCACCTACGCCTACTCCATCTATGCGATGATGAGCCAACACGGTGAGGTCTATTTTGACTCGGTGACGATGATTATCACCTTTGTACTAGTGGGCAAATACCTAGAGGTACTCAGTAAAAAACACGCCGTCGATCGCCTCGACACTATCATGGGGAGTACCCCTACAGAGGTGACACTTGTGGACAAAGGGGTCAAGTCTCTTGTGAGTATTGAGCATATCATTGTGGGTGATATCATCGAGCTCAAACCGGGAGAGAAGGTGGTTATCGATGGGGTAGTCACACAAGGGGGTGCCTCCTTTGATGAGAGTCAACTCACAGGGGAGAACCTCCCTACCTATAAAACCCTAGGCGATCGTATCCTCAGTGGCTCACTCTGCCTCGACTCAGTCGTCCACTATGAAGCGACACGCGATGCCTCCTCCTCACTACTAAGCTCCATTGTCCAGCTCTTAGAGGAGTCTATCACCAAAAAACCCCGTATCGAACAGCTCGCCAATACCATCTCAGGCTACTTCTCCTTAGGTATCTTGATAATCGCTCTAGCAACCTTTGTAGGGTGGTACCTCACCACAGGGAATTTTGAGCAGGCACTTATTATCGCAATCTCTGTTGTCGTCATCGCCTGCCCGTGTGCCTTGGGACTCGCTACGCCTATGGCGACACTCATTGGGATTAGTGTCTCAGCAAAACGCAGTATCCTTTTTAAAGAGGCAACCTTCCTAGAGACGATGGCTAAGAGTACCCTACTCGCATTGGATAAGACAGGTACCCTCACCGAGGGCAAACCCTCCGTCCTGACCCATCAGCCACTCCACCCCTACGACCCAAACCTCCTCTACGCACTGGTTGCCACCTCCACCCACCCTGTCTCAGAGGGGATACGCCACTACCTCACCCAAGCATATACCACCCTAGAGGCGGTACCACTAGAGCAGATCAAGAGTATCCAAGCCAAGGGAGTCGTCGCCTACTACCAAGGCAGACGCATCCTAGGAGGCAACGCCTCATTGATGGCGGAGTATGGTATCCCAACCCCTAGCCCCACCGATCATATCCTCTTCTACTTTGCCATCGATGATACCCTCATCGCACACTTTGAGCTGAGTGATACCCTACGCCAAGGAGCGATTGAGATGGTCAAAGCAGTCAAGGCGTTGGGGATCAAGGTCGTGATGCTCACAGGAGATCACAAGCAGAGTGCCAATTCCATCGCCAAACAGGTGGGTATCGGTGAGGTCTATGCCACACTCCTCCCCCAAGAGAAAGCCGATATCATCGACCACTTTCATCAGCAAGGAGAGGTGATTGTCATGGCGGGAGATGGGATCAATGATGCCATTGCACTCACCAAATCCGATATCGCCATTGCGATGGGTGGAGGAGCCGATGTGGCGATTGCAATGAGTGATGTGGTTGTCCTTGATGAGAAGCCTCACAGTATCACCGATGCCTTTAGACTCTCCAAGCGTACCTATCGAGCGATCAAGGAGAACCTCTCCCTCTCCCTTCTCTACAACGCTATTGCCCTTCCACTCGCCGTAATGGGCTTTGTCACCCCACTGATCGCCGCACTCTCAATGAGTCTGAGTTCACTACTCGTGGTAGGTAACTCCCTACGCATCAAACTACACACCAAAGGAGCAACAGATGAGTGAAAATATCGTCATACTAATGATAGGAGTCTCGACCTTTTTAGGAGCCTTGGGGCTTATCGCCCTCCTCTGGGGGGTCAAGACAGGGCAGTTTGATGACCAGTCGAAGTTTATCGATGCGGCACGCTACGACAACGAAGAGGAGCTACGCGATGCCGTGATGATGGAACAGAAAAAAGCTGATCACAAAAAGCGACGCGAAGAGGCGATCAAAAAACGCACTATGCCCGTAGATTGAACCCTCACAGAGGTACTCTTTAGTGTTTCTGTGCTATGATATGCGTAAATATCAAATAGGAGATGTTATGTCTTTTAAGCAAATCTTTTCTACCACCCTACTCACGACGGCTCTACTCACAGCTCAAAGTAGCGTAGGACTCAATATCAACGATAAAGATATTGAGTTTTATAGTGCCGTTGATCTCGACAACCTTACCGATAGTGCAGGGGGGACAGGCTATGTGCTGGACTTTAGCTTCCTCCATGCAGACAAAAAAGAGAATATTGCGATGCTAGGCTTTAGCGGACAAAATAGTGTTCAAGGTCTCTATGGACTCACGCTTGCTTTGGGTGCCAAGCTCATCTCGGCAGAGGACTTCACCGCCCTTCCAATGATGGTACGCGCGACCTACGCACTCCCCATCAGCTTCGATATGCCCGCCACTTCACTCATCGGGACACTCGCCTACGCTCCCTCTGTCCTCTCCTTCTCCGATGCCAAAAACTACACCGAGTCACGCGTTGAGCTTGATATGGAGATGATCCCCAGTATCCACCTCTTTACAGGCTACCGCAATATCGATACAAACTACAAAGAGATTGACTACAGCTTCAACAATAGCTTCTATGGAGGAATGAAACTGAGTTTCTAATCCAAAAGCTTTACTTTACCCCATACTATATGTAATAATACTCCCATAATTATATAAAAGGGACATAGATGATTGAGAAGACCATTTTTAGGGAGTATGATATTAGGGGTATCTTTGAGAAAGAGCTTAATGCACAGAGTGTAAAACTCATCGGGTACTACCTTGGTAAAAAAATTGGTGGGGAGCGTGTCGTATCTATCGGGTATGATGCCCGCTCACACTCACCCCAACTGCGTGACTACCTCGCCTCAGGACTCAATGAAGTGGGGTGTCGTGTCTTGGATATGGGGATGGTTGCTACCCCTGTCAACTACTTTAGTAACTATATCGATTTTGATGGGGTGACCACGGATGCGTCGATTATGATCACAGGATCACACAACCCTAGTGAGTATAACGGCTTTAAGATCACACTCGATAAAGCCCCCTTCTTTGGAGAGGCGATCTACGCCTTGGGTGATGAGATCATCGCAGACCAAGAGCGTCTCATCCCTGATAACCCAACCACCCAATCTATCGATGTCAAACAGCCCTATATCGACTTTATGGTCAAGGAGTTTGCTCACCTCAAAGGACTCAAAACCAAGATCATCGTCGATGGAGGTAACGGGGTTGCCGATACGGTACTGAGTGCGATCTTTGATGCCCTTGCGTTTGACTATAAGGGACTCTACCTTCAGCCCGATGGCACCTTCCCAAACCACCACCCTGACCCCTCTGTCGAGTCCAACCTCGTCGATGTCAAAGCACTCCTCGCCCAAGAGGGGGATATCGCATTTGCCTATGATGGGGATGCCGACCGTATCGCTGTTCTTACCCACCGCTACAATATCAAAGGTGACCAGATGGCACTCCTCTATGCGATGAAGATGGATCACCCCACGGTCATCGGTGAAGTAAAGTGTTCTCAGGTGATGTATGATGAGCTTAAACGCCGTGGAGCTACCGCGATCATGTACAAGACAGGACACTCAAACCTCAAAGTCAAGATGCGAGAGACCCACGCAGATCTTGCGTGTGAAGTGAGTGGGCATATCTTCTTTAAACACCGCTACTTTGGGTATGATGATGCGATCTATGCGACCCTACGGATGCTTGAACTCATAGCCGATGGGATCGACCTTGACCAAGAGCTTGATGCCCTCCCCCAAGTCTTCTCAACCGAAGAGATCAAGGTAGAGACCACCGAAGAGGAGAAGTTCAAGATCATCGACCGTGTCAAAGAACTCCTCCAAACTCCCCCCAGTAGCTTCCCAAAGATTATTGATATTATCGATGTAGATGGGGTGCGTATCAACTTTGAGCAAGGGTGGGGCTTGGTGCGTGCTAGCAACACCACCCCTGTACTTGTCACCCGCTTTGAGTCGACTGATGCGACCCTAGCCAAGGTCTATGAAGAGGCGGTCAATGCACTTATCCAAGAGGCAAAGGATTCCCTATGAACAATCAACTCTTCTTTACCACCGACGACCAAACGATCAAACAGCGTGCCTTTGAGGCAATCGAGCAAGAGCAGGAGAGCATAGGCTACTATGCCCTCCCCGATCAAGACACCACCCCCATCAAAACCTACGCCAAAACTATCGATGCATCGGTTGATACCATTGTCGTCATCGGGATAGGGGGGAGTTCTCTTGGAGCCAAAGCGGTCTACAACTTTCTTAAACCTGTCAAAAAACTCTCACGCAAACTCTACTTCTGTGAGACCACTGACCCTATTGAGATTAGTGATCTTCTTACTAATATTTCGATTGAAAAAGCACACTTTTTAGTGATCTCTAAGTCAGGTACTACTGTGGAGACCTTTGCGATCTATAAGTATATCTACTCCCTTAGACCTGATGCGTGTGCCTATACCTTTATCACCGATCCAAACTCTCCACTAGAGCAGTACGCCAAGGAGATCAACGCCTCTGTCCTACACCTCCCACACACTGTTGGTGGACGCTTCTCTGTCCTCTCCACGGTTGGACTCCTCCCACTGGCTCTGTGTGGTGTCGATATCGATGCACTACTTAAGGGAGCCAAAGCGATCAAAGCGGAGTTCTTTGCCCAAGGAGTCTGCAACGATACCCTCCTCAACAAAGCCCTCTTCTATGCCAAACACCACACCCAGTACCATATCAACTGTCTCTTCGCCTACTCAGAGACACTCAAGTACTTCTGTGAGTGGTATGTACAGCTCTGGGGAGAGAGCCTAGGCAAACGCCAACGCCACAGTGCCTCTCACCTAGGACTCACCCCCATTGGACTCATCGGTCCCAAAGATCAACACTCCTTTCTCCAGCTCATTATGGAGGGGACACGAGACAAATCCGTCACCTTTATCAAGATAGAGGATTTTGAAGATACGCTTACCATCCCTGATATCACACTCCCGCACCTAGAGAGCCTCGACACCCTCAACAACCTCCCCTTCTCCAAGCTGATCAATATGCAGTGTGACTCGGTCATGGAGGCACTCAAAACCCAAGGAGATATCCCTATCGACTGTATCACCATTCCCCGTGTAGATGAGGAGCATATCGGTACACTCCTCTTCTACTACGAACTGCTCACCTCCCTTGTCGGAGAGCTCATCGATGTCAACACCTATGACCAACCAGGTGTTGAAGCGGGCAAAATCATCCTCAAGAAAAAACTACAGAGAAGTTAAGGTATAATTTGATAAAAAAGGGAGTCTACCATGCCTAATCAAAAACGACGCAGAGAGGATCGAATCATCTCCAAATGTCTCTTCCCTGCTGCGGGGTATGGGACTCGCTTCCTCCCTGCCACCAAAGCCACCCCCAAAGAGATGCTCCCTATCCTCACCAAACCACTCATTCAGTATGGTATCGAGGAGGCACTTGAAGCAGGAATCCACACCATGGCAATAGTCACAGGACGGGGCAAACGGGCGATTGAGGATCATTTTGATATCTCTTATGAACTAGAGAATCAGATCCATGGGACGGCGAAAGAGCATCTCCTTGATGATATCGTCTCCCTACGCCAAGCGTGTACCTTCTCCTACACACGTCAAAAAGAGATGAAAGGGCTAGGACACGCTATCCTCACAGGGGAGACACTCATCGGAGATGAACCCTTTGCCGTCGTCTTAGCTGATGACCTCTGTACCCATTCAGAGGATGGAGTACTCAGCCAGATGCTTAGCATCTACCAGAAGTACCAATGCTCCATTATCGCGATCGAAGAGGTTCCCCCAGCACAGACAAGCCGTTATGGTATCATTGCAGGAGAACCCCTCGCAGGAGAGGAGGGTCTCTACCGTGTAGATGATATGGTAGAGAAGCCCGATCCCCAAGATGCCCCAAGCACTATGGCGATTATCGGACGCTATATCCTCACCCCTGATATCTTCGATATCCTTAGAGAGACTCCTCCAGGACGAGGCGGAGAGATACAGATTACCGATGCCCTCCTCACCCAAGCCAAAGCGGGTAATGTCTTGGCACTCAAATTTAAAGGTAGACGCTTTGATTGTGGCTGTGTCGATGGCTTTGTCGAAGCGACCAACTACTTCTATCAACACACCACCCCCTCTACGAAAGAAGGACTATGACCAATATTATCCTATGTGGTGGATCAGGGACACGCCTCTGGCCACTCAGTCGCACTCTCATGCCCAAGCAGTTTGTCAAGCTCTTTGAGGATAGCTCCCTCTTCCAACTCACTGTCAAACGCAACCAATCACTCTGCTCTCAACAGTTTATCGTCTCCAATGCGGAGCAGTACTTTCTTGCCAATGACCAACTCGAAGAACTCTCCTCCCCCCACAATCAGTTTCTTCTTGAGCCAATCGGACGCAATACCGCCCCTGCAATCGCCTTAGCCTGCTTTGCACTCCCTCCTCAAGAGATTGTACTTATCTCTCCCTCTGACCACCTCATCAAAGATGAGCAAGCCTATCAGAAGGTACTCCAAAGAGCCATTACTTTAGCCAAAGAGGAGAACCTTGTCACCTTTGGGATCACACCCGCCTATGCGGAGACAGGCTTTGGGTATATTGAGGCAGAGGGTGAGCGTGTCCAAGCCTTTCACGAAAAACCCGATCAAACCACCGCCCAACGCTATATTGATGCGGGAAACTTCTACTGGAACTCAGGAATGTTCTGTTTTCAAGCAGGGGTCTTTTTGGAGGAGCTTCAAACCTATGCTCCTACCATCTATGAGACGGCACTGCACGCCTACACTACGGCTAAAAAAGGGGAGGTTCTACGCATAGGGTATGATGAGATGCTAGCGATCCCTGATGAGAGTATCGACTACGCCGTGATGGAGAAGAGTCAACGGGTCAAAGTCGTCCCCTCTTCTATCGATTGGTCTGATCTAGGAAGCTTCGATGCCCTTGATAGTGAGACTCCCAAAGATACCAATGGCAATAGCATCATCCCACACCTCTACAGTGTCGATGCCAAAAATAACTTTGTCTATGCCAAGGAGCGTACCGTCGCACTTGCAGGGGTCGAAGATCTCATCATCGTCGATAGTGGTGATGCCCTACTCATCTCCAAAAAAGGAGAGAGCCAAAAGGTCAAAGCGATCGTCAAACAGCTCCAAGCAGACCAAAGTACCCTACACCGTATCCACCTCACCGCACACCGCCCATGGGGAAGCTACACCATACTAGAGGATACCCCAGGATACAAAATCAAACGCATAGAGGTCAAACCAGGCAAACGCCTCTCTCTACAGAAACACTTCCACCGTAATGAACACTGGATCGTGGTGAGTGGAAGTGCCACCGTCACCATAGGGGAGACCACCACCCTGCTACGCCCCAATGAGAGTACCTATATCCAGATGGGTGAGGTACACCGCCTCTCCAATGAGGGGAAGATCCCTGTGGTACTGATCGAAGCACAGGTGGGCGAGTATACAGGTGAAGATGATATTGTTCGCTTAGAAGATGACTTTCAACGATTACATTCAAAAGGAGATAACTAGATGAAAAAAATAGCACTAATTACAGGGATTACAGGTCAAGATGGCTCTTACCTTGCAGAGTTTCTACTCAAAAAAGGGTATGCGGTACACGGTATCAAGCGACGCTCGTCACTCTTCAATACCGATAGAATCGACCACCTCTACCATGACCCACACATTGAGGGGCTAGACCTCACCCTGCACTTTGGTGATATGACCGATTCGATGAACCTCACACGCATTATCCAAGAGGTACAACCCGATGAGATCTACAACCTCGCGGCGATGAGTCATGTCGCAGTCTCCTTCGAGACCCCTGAGTATGTTGCCAATGCCGATGGGACAGGCACCCTGCGTATCCTTGAAGCGGTCAAGCTCCTTGGGCTAGAGAAAAAAACCAAAATCTACCAAGCCTCTACCTCTGAACTCTACGGCAAAGTCCAAGAGACACCCCAGAGTGAGACCACCCCTTTCTACCCCCGTTCTCCCTATGCAGTAGCCAAGATGTACGCCTACTGGATCACAGTCAACTACCGTGAAGCGTATGGGATGTTTGCGTGTAACGGTATCCTCTTCAACCATGAGTCCCCTGTGCGTGGGGAGACCTTTGTCACCCGTAAGATCACCCGAGCTGCCTCCAAGATCGTCCTTGGACTTCAAGAGAAGCTCTACCTTGGTAACCTCGATGCCAAACGCGACTGGGGACACGCCAAAGACTATGTCCGTATGATGTGGATGATCCTTCAAGCTGATGAGCCAGAGGATTGGGTCATCGCTACAGGGACGACGACGACCGTGCGTGATTTTGTGCGTATGGCATTTGCCTATGCAGGCATTACCCTAGCGTTTAGAGGAGAGGGGGTCGAGGAGTGTGCTATCGTCACAGCATGTAGCAATCCTGACTACCAAGTAGCCATTGGCAAAGAGGTGGTCGCCGTTGATCCTCGATACTTCCGCCCTACAGAGGTCGATCTACTCCTTGGAGACCCCACCAAAGCCAATACCAAACTAGGTTGGAGACCAGAGTATGACCTCGAAGCACTTGTCAATGATATGATGGAGAGTGACCTCAAGCTTATGACCAAAGATCAGTACCTCCAAGAGGGTGGCTATACGATTATGAACTATTTTGAATAGGAGCGAGCAATGGATAAAACAAGTAAAATCTATATCGCAGGACATCGTGGACTCGTAGGGAGTGCCATCGTAAAGAATCTTCAAGCCAAAGGCTATACCAATCTTATCTACCGTACCCACCAAGAGCTAGACCTACTTGATAGTGGTGCAGTCGCAGAGTTTTTTGCCAAAGAGAAGCCAGAGTATCTCTTTTTGGCTGCGGCTAAGGTCGGGGGGATTGTCGCCAACAACACCTACCGTGCGGACTTCATCTATGAGAACCTTCAGATACAAAACAATCTCATCCACCAAAGCTACCTCCATGGAGTAAAGAAGCTGATGTTTCTAGGCTCTACCTGTATCTACCCCAAGCAGGCTCCCCAGCCTATGCCAGAGGATGCCCTACTCACAGGGGCGTTAGAGTACACCAATGAACCCTACGCCATCGCCAAGATCGCAGGGATCAAGATGTGTGAATCCTACAACCTACAGTATGGAACCAATTTTATCAGTGTCATGCCAACCAACCTTTATGGTCCCAATGACAACTTCGATCTAGAAAAATCCCATGTCCTCCCCGCACTCATCCGCAAGATCCACTGTGCCAAACTCCTAGAGCAAGGCAAAGAGAGCCAGCTCCTCCAAGAGCTAGGATTAGAGCATATCGACCAAGCCAAAGCCTACCTTAAAGGCTTTGGAGTTGATGCGAAGCGTGTCGAGATCTGGGGTAGTGGCAAGCCGATGCGTGAGTTTTTGTGGAGTGAAGATATGGCAGATGCGTGTGTCTTTTTGATGGAGCATCGCAACTTTAGTGATACCTATGAGCGTATAGAAGGATCCAACACCACCTGTACCCCACACCAAGAGACAACCCAAGAGATCCGTAACACCCATATCAATATCGGAACAGGAGAGGATATCTCTATCCAAGCCCTAGCCCAACTCATCAAAGAGATCGTAGGGTTCCAAGGAGCACTCTACTTCAACCATGATAAACCCGATGGTACGATGAAGAAACTCACCGATGTCTCCAAACTCCATGCCCTAGGGTGGCAACATACTACCGCTCTCCATCAAGGAATTGAGCGTATGTATCAGTGGTACCTTACCCGTCCATAACGCTACTCCTTTTTGCCTTTATTTTCTTTTAAGCACTTTGTCCTTATACTAGAGGGATAAGGTGTCTTAATACACCAATAGTAGATTTTTTACTACATAGATAAAGGATTTGACAATGAAACAGTCACATTTAACTTCACTTGGATTTATACTACTGCTTTTTTTGAGTATCTTTAGTACACTCAATGCGGAAGATGATATCACAATCGATACGGATGATAGACCACAATTACATTTTGATGATACAGACGATAGTGGAAATCTTGATTGGACGATTACAGGGGATGATGACTATTTTCAGATCTATGACCACCGTAATGATATTGATTCACTCCGTGTTAACTCTGATGGTGATATTCGACTTGCAGATAGCACGCTTTTTCTTGATAAGAGTAGTCACTATGTAGGGATATTTAATAGCTCTCCAGAGGTAGAGCTTCATGTTGGAAAGACAGGTAATATTATGCTAGAGTGGCCCAAGACAAGTGAAAAACCTGCCTCTAAGTGGCTCATAGGGACAGATGAAGATGGAGGGATCGCTTTTGCAGATGCGGACAATAATATCTCCGCTAAAATCTTCAAGATGGAAGCCAAAGCCCCTAAAGACTCTCTTTATATTGATGCCAATGGAAGTATAGGTATTGGGACGAATGATCCTAAAGAAATACTTGATACACTAAGCATCGATGCTGCTTCTCGTTTTCAACTTACAAGTATTACTGATACAGCCAATGAATCTGCCCAATTTATTCAAAGACGTGCTCGTTCCAATAGTGGAAAAGCAGAAGCTATTGAGAGTGGTGACTCCCTTGGATTTTATAGTTTTCGTGGATATACAGGATCTTCATGGACAGGCTCAAAAGCTGCTCTCTATGCAATGGCAACAGAAGATTGGGATGGTAGTAGCAATGGAAATAAACTTGTTCTAGCCCATACCCCTAATGGATCTACAAAATTAAAAACAGCATTAGAAATTAAAGGGAATGCAGATGTCTATATCCCTAACGGTAATCTCTATGTAGGGAGTACAGAGATGAATGTACCCGACTATGTCTTTGAAGAGAACTATAAGTTAATGTCACTTACTCAACTCAAACACTTTATCCAGACCAATAAACACCTCCCAGGTATCACTTCAGCCAAAGAGGTAGGAAAAGTCGGTGCAATTAATCTCTCTGATCTTCAGATGAGACTCCTAGAGAAGGTCGAAGAGCTTACCCTCTATACACTCCAACAAGAAGAGGAGCTTGCCAAACAGCGTGCTACGATCAAATCTCTTAGCTATCTACAAGAGCGTTTGGAGCGTGTTGAAGCACAGTTAAAGAGTCTCTCTCAAAAAACTCAAAAGCAATAATATATCTTTTGATATAACTGATTTCTCTTAACATCAAAAGAGAAATCAGTCTGGCATATCTACTTTCTTACGCAAAAAATAGTATAATTATCTCTCTTAAGATAAGATCTATCAAAAAAAGTGCTTAGTATCTCATCATAAAATAAAGATATCAAAGGGTCTCCTTGCTAAAAAGTATTCGTGATTTCTCTCAATTTCTACAAGATATTTATAAAAATCGAACACTTCTTATTACCCTCTCTCACAATGATTTTAAAGAGCAATTTCTAGGCTCCTATCTTGGTCTTGTATGGGCTGTCTTACGCCCTGCACTCTTTATGCTTATCGTTTGGTTTATCTTCTCCATCGGCTTCAAAGGAGACGGTCAAAGTGATACGCCCTTTGTACTCTATCTCATGTGTGGCTATATCCCATGGTTTTTCTTCTCTGATGCTGTCACAGGGGGGATGAACTCTATTGTTAGTAATAAATTTCTTGTTAAAAAAGTCAACTTTAGAGTTAGTATTCTTCCTATTGTTAAAGTCCTCTCTGTACTCTATTTACACTTTATCCTTTTGGCTATCTTAGTCGTAGTCTTTTTCCTCTATGGATATACCCCCAGTATCTACTGGTTACAACTTCCTTTCTATACCTTTATGATGTTTATCCTTGTACTTGGTATTAGTTGGCTCATCGCATCCCTTCGAGTATTTACAAAAGATATTGCACAAATCATTGGAGTACTTCTACAGCTTGGATTTTGGATAACTCCCATTTTTTGGTCTATCGAACGCGTACCAGAAAAGTACTTAATCTTCCTACAACTCAATCCGATGGTTTTTATTGTTGATGGCTATCGAAATAGTTTTATCCACCATGTATGGTTTTGGGAATCTTCTCAATACACCACCTACTTTTTGATGACTACCTCACTCCTCCTTCTCATCGGTGCCATCATCTTTAAACGATTAAGACCCCACTTTGGAGATGTACTCTAATGCATAGATCTACGGTTGTCAAGGTTCAAAATATCTCAAAAATCTATAAGCTCTATAAGAAGCCCATCGATCGGGTAAAAGAAGCACTTAACCCTTTTAACAAAAATTATCATAAGGATTTTCATGCTCTTGATAATGTCTCCTTTGAGGTTAAACGAGGAGAGGCTTTAGGAATTATTGGACGCAATGGTAATGGAAAGTCTACCCTACTCAAGATTATTGCGGGGGTACTTACACCGAGCCAAGGAAAAAGCTCTACCTATGGCAAAGTCTCTGCTATCCTAGAACTCACCTCTAGTCTCAAACCTGAACTTACAGGATTAGAAAATATTGAACTCAATCTCAAAATTAGTGGTTTCAAATCCCATGAACTTAAAGCAAAAATCAAAGAGATTGAAGCATTTGCAGAGATTGGAGAGTTTATCAGACAACCTGTCAAAACCTATAGTAGTGGAATGAAATCAAGACTTGGATTTGGTATTGCAACCTCAAGTGAACCAGATATACTCATACTAGATGAGGTCTTAGCCGTAGGTGATTTCAACTTTAAACAGAAGTGTCTAGCTAAAATAAATAGTATGAGAAATGGTATTTCCATTATTTTCGTCTCTCACTCTATGAATGATGTACGAACTTTTTGTGATAATGTATTAGTATTAGAAAGAGGTAAAAAAGTTTTTCATGGAAAAGTAGATAATGGAATTCAGTACTATCTAGCACAAGAAGAAAGGAAAAAAGAGCAACTTAAGTCTCATCAAGAAAAACAAGAGATTAAACCTTTTTATGGTGATGTTTTTTTAAATTCTAAAAAAATTTATAATATCCACTATCAGCTAAATAAAGATACTTATGAGATTGGAGATGAAATCATTTTATCTTTTTCATTTAATTTAAATTATCAGCCTAAAAATTTAATTATCGGAATGCCTATTTGGATTATTAGTGAAGGCAAATTTATTACCTCTTTTACAACGGATTTTGATGGGACTACCCCCTATATGGAAGGTAACCAATGTAAAGGTACATTAAAGTTTATTTGCCAGCTAAACCCAGATAAATATTTTACTACCTTTAATGTACGAGATGGAAGTGAATTTTTACATAGACAAGTTGCTGACTCGTTTCAGGTACAAAACCGTGCCAGAACTTATGGGTATGTTACCCTAAATAGACAATGGAATTTTGAATGAAACTTTTAATAAGCTTTGTAAACCAAGTATTGACACCTAATTTAAAACTAGGTATTTTTGATACTAAAACAGAGTCGTTTGTATGGATTGATAGAGGAATAGAAGATTTTGGAGAGGGTGCCGTTGGGATACTCATTCATAATGAAAAAATTTATATCTGCATGCAACAATCTGAGTTGATTGTTTATGATTATCATTTTAATATCCTTCAAAACTATACCTTTAAGTTTGTACGAGACCCTCACTCTATACTCTATTATAATCATAATCTTTATGTAGTTAGTACAGGTACAAATGAGATTTATAAACTTTATTTAGATACTTCAGGACTTATTCAGAAAGAGGAGTCTTTTTGGAAAGTTTCAAAACTTCCAAACTATCAAGAAGATCTTGTTCACCTTAACTCTATTGCTCTACTTAATGGAGAGTTTTATGTAACAATGTTTGGAGAAAAAGATACAACGGGACAGTGGGTTAATAATGGCAAACTCATTAACATCACTACAAATCAATATATTGAAAATATTGCACAACCACATACTGCTTACCCATTTCAAAATCAAATAATCTATTGTGAGTCACGACATGGAACACTGAATAACAATCTCGGAGAATCTATACTCTCCTTAGGTGGGTATACACGAGGTATTGGTGAATGCCATCAATATCTTTATATTGGATCTAGTGCCAGACGAAAACTTTCAAAAAGTAAGAAGAAACTTCTCAATGGAAGAAGTGGAGAATTAGAAAATCAAAATGATCAATGTAAAATAACATTAATCAATAAAAAGACAATGGAGATAGAACACTCTTTTCCCTTTACTAATTATGCCAATGAGATCTATGATATAGTCACTTTACCTACTGAGATATCATTACCAAAATTCACATTACATACTCACCCTCTTATACAAGTAATTAACTCAATGGAAAAAACTTTTTTAAATAAAGTAGCTCAATTTGAAGCTGAAACTGAAAAACTTTTGATAAAAATCTCTAATAGAGACCAAGCTATTGAGAAGAAAAAAGAAGAACTTGATAAACTACACATCAAAATAGATAATCGTGATGAGGCTATATTAGAAAAAAAATCAGAGATTTCGAAGCTTCAAATCAAAGTAACCAATAGAGATGAAACTATCACAAAGCAACAAGAAAAACTTAAACATCAAGAACAATTAATTCATCATAAAGATAAAATCATTGAAGATAAGCAAGAAGAACTTAGTAAACTACACATCAAAATAGATAATCGTGATGAGGCTATTCTAAAGAAAAAATCTGAAGTTTCAATTTTGGAAACTAAACTAGATAATAGAAACACAACTATTACCAGACTACTTAGTGAACGAGATACACTTAAGAGGCTTGTTAATAATCGAGATCAACAGATTCATTTACTCAAAAATAAAATTATGGAGATAGGAAATATGGAGAATATATATAAAGATTTAGTATCGAGTGACCTACTCTATCAAAGAGTAGGTATCAATTTTTCAAGTAAATATCGATTTGGAAAACTGACGAAATTTTATGATAGAGCTTCAGAGCTTCAGAGCTTAGCACGCGGAAATGCCTTTATCAAAAACCTCAAAAATCGGTACAAAGGGCAACGCTGTTTTATTATCGGTAATGGTCCGAGCCTCAATGAACAAAACCTTACACTCCTCAAAGATGAGTTTACTATCGGTTCAAACTATATCTATATGAACTATGAAAAGATGGGCTTCTACCCTACGATCTTCACGATAACCAACTACCTTGTCGCAGAGCAACGCATCGATGAGATCAATGCTCTTCCAGAATCGATTAAAATATTCCCCTACTTCCTCAACTATATTATCAATGAGGATGAACGCACCTTTTTTCTCAACTCTGCCGCACTCAAAGAGTTCTCTACCGACTTGACTCAAAATATCTCATGGCAATCGACCGTCACCTTCTTCAATATGCAACTTGCCTACTACTTAGGATTTGATGAAGTCTACCTTATCGGTGTAGACAACAGCTATGTCCAACCAGAAGGGGGCAAAGAGGGGGCGATGATCGAGCAAAAAGAGGATGATCCCAACCACTTTTGTGGTAGCTACTTCAAGGGGCTAACATGGCAAAAGGCTGATACGGATGCGATGGAGTATGTCTACTACCTCACCAAAGAGGTCTTTGACAACGCGTCTCAGAAGATCTTCAACGCCACCCATGGTGGAAGACTAGAGGTCTTTCCTCGTGTTGCGTTTGAGTCTCTTTTCCCACATGCCAACCACACCAAACTCTCTGTACCTATCACAACAACCGATAGGACTAAGACCCTTGTTGTATCGATCAATCCTGATTTGGAAAATAGCTTTGGACACTATCTTCACTATGATCTTACTATCGCAAATCATCTCTCTAATCAGAGTCAACTCTTTATCCTTGCCAATAAAACCCTCTCAGAGGAGTTAGGCAAAACCCATCGTACCATTCTACCTACCTTCACACATAAAAGCTGGAATATTGGACTCCCCGAACAACGAACCCCTAGCAGAGATAAGCAGTTTACCCTAGAGCTACTCAATGCTATCGCAACACTCGATCACCTACAAACTAACAAACTCTTCTATCTCTATACGGGGAGCCTCAACCATGCTGAGCTTATCTATACTATACTTGAAGCCTATGATATTCCCTATACTTTCCATATCAATCTCTTTAGAGAGCATTTCAATGTTGAGTACATCCAATCACACCTAACAGAGACCTTGGCACGCCTAGAGAAACTTAGTCAAACAAAACAGATCAAGCTCTATATCGACTCAGAAGAGATGAATGAGACCTTCCAATCACTCCTAGGTGTAACATTTGCTAAATGGACGATGTTTCCTGTGACCAACTTTGATGTCCCCACAACACCACTCCTAGAACAAACCCCCAACCAACACCTCAATGTCATCTTCCCTGGCAATCTTAGATTAGAGAAAGGGTTTGACCTCACCACCTCTGCAGTCAATAGGCTCGCCAAACAAAACCTCAATGTCTATATCCGTTCTACGCTCATCAATATTAAAGATAAAGCAATTGCAGACTTATTAACACAGATTGATAATCGTGTTAATATCATTGAGGGAGTACTAAGTGAATCAGCGTACCTCTCACTTATGAAACAGGCTGATATCATCATCCTTCCCTATCGGGTATCAGAGTTTAAGACCCGTACTTCAGGCTTGATGGCAGATGCCCTCTACCTCTCCAAACCTGTCATCGCTGCCAAAGGCACATGGATGGGCAATCTTATTGAGCAGTATGAGAATGGTGTGGTATTTGATGATGGAGATGCCCAAAGCCTCATTGATGCCGTACTTAAAGTAGAAGCCTCGATCGATAGCTATCGAGCCAATGCAACTGCTTGTAGTCGTGTATGGCGTGAAAAGAATAGTGTAAATCTATTAATCGAAACAATCTTTGGACTGGAGACGAATAATGAAAAACAAGATTAATCAAAATGAGATTATGGTAAGGCTACTGCTTTCTTCAGCAGAAGAACAAGAGAGTGAGATTGAAAATCTCAAAAATCAAGTTAAAAAACTTACGCATGAAAATAAACTCTTAGGAAGAAAAAGAGAACATCTTCTACAAGATAAACTCACCCTACAAAATAAATTAAAAAAATATGAGGGTCATCTTAAACAATCAATATGCACACTACGAGATACAAAATTTATCAAAGCACCTCTTAAAAAATATAGTGCCTACAAAGCAATGATTACTATTTTTCATACGATTAAGTAGCCGTTGCCCCCTATAGCTAGGGTAACGGTACTTAACCCCTTCCGAACTTCGTTTAGTGTATAATACCCCCAAAACAAATTCTCCAAAAGGTTTCTACTGTGATTGTTTGGCTCGTATCGTACCCTCAAAGTGGTGATGCTTTAGTGCGTCACCTCCTACACCAAATCTTTGGGATTGAAGTAGAGACGGTTGAGGAGCAAAAGCAATCACTCACCACCCTCCGTCAAGCAGACACCCCCACCTATCTTACAACCCACCACCATCCAGATCAGACGATTTATCCTGAAGATAAGGTACTCTATCTACTTCGTGATGGACGAGAGAGTACACTGCTCTACTACCAAGCCATAGCATCGGACTATACTTTGCGTGAGGTGATTGTAGGAGAGGTACCTCTAGGCAATTGGGGTACACATCTAGGCGCATGGGATCCCCAACAGCGTCCCAATACCCTCTTGATACACTATGAAAAACTCCTCCAAGACCCCTATAGCCAGATCCCTTCTATCGCACACTTTTTGGTATGCACACCACAAGAGAAGCCCCTCTCTTCACTCTCTGCCTATACAACACCTATCACACACACCTATAGCCCAGCAGAGGAGAACCTCTTCTATGCCAAACACTCCCTACGACTCAAAGAGTACGGCTATACTATTCCTCCTCACCCCTCTGCCCCCTCTAGTGAGCTAAAGATCTCAGTGATTACCCCCTCTTTGAATGCGGGAGAGTATATTGAGCGGGCGATAGAGAGTGTACTCGATCAGCACTACCCAAACTTTGAACATATTGTTATTGATGCACAATCGACCGATAACACCCTAGAGATACTACGACGCTATCCTCATCTTAAGTGGATTAGTGAACCAGACACAGGACAATCCAATGCCATGAACAAAGGCTTCGCCCTTGCCTCAGGAGATATCATCGTCATCCTCAACCATGATGACTACTTCATCCCCAATGCCTTTCATAGTGTTATCCCTTACTTTGAAGCAGGTGAGCAGTTTGTTGTAGGCGATCTTCTTGTACATGATATGACACAACGCGAAGTGGTAGTCTCACCCCAAACCACACATGAAGCGATCCTACACCACTGGCGTAAACGCGACTATATCACTCCCACCCATGCACGCTCCTCCTTCCCCAACAACCCCGTACAGTACTTCTATACCAAAGCCGTACAGCACGCATGCCCATTTAACGAATCCAACCACTTTACCATGGATATTGAGTTTCTTATCGATGCCTCAGCGTCTTACTCATTTTGTAAAATCGATACTATTTTAGGAGTCTACTTCCGCAGAGAAGATGCCAAAGCAGTCGTAGCAACCAGTGATGCACTCCACTACTGGACTTTTGAGACCTTTGCCTATATCGATCGCTATATTCAGCACTGGAAGCCTGAGAAGCTCCTACAATTCAAAGCTGCACAATCACAAGGCTACCTAGAGCATATCAGCCACAAGCTACTCCAAACGATTACCCAGCAAAACAAAGAGATCAAACAACAACAGCAACAGATTGAGCAACAAACACAAGAGATAGCAGAGACGACCCATACACTCTCAGAGGTGACTCATCAGCTCACCTCTCTAATGGAGAGTATCGAAGAGATCACAACGCACCCCATCACCTCACAACCACTCAAAAAGCTCAAAGCCTACCAAACCATGCTCGATAGATTCGATCATACTAGAAAGGAGAGACCCCTATGTCTATCAAAGTAAGTCTCATTATCCCCGTTTATAATGTTGAGTCCTATCTACGCAACTGTTTAGACTCCGCCTGCACGCAAACCCTCCAAGAGATTGAGATTGTCGTCGTCAACGATGGCTCTACCGATCAGAGTCTCTCCATACTTACGGAGTATCAAGCTAAAGATCCTAGAGTCAAACTCTTCTCACAATCCAATCAAGGGCAAGGCTACGCACGCAACCTTGCTATACGAGAAGCCGTAGGGGAGTTTATCTTTTGCCTTGATGGTGATGATATCATCGCTCCACATACACTCGCCCAACTCTACCAAAAATCCCAAGATGAAGCCTCCGATGTAGTCATCTGTGGCTGGCAACGCATCGATGAGATGAGTGGTGATATCCTTGCTACGCGTGAAGATATCCATGCACTCAAATCCTATGACAAAGAGACCATCAACCGTACGATTTTTTCAGGACGGATGAATCTCATGGCGTGTGCATCACTAATCAAACGCTCTATTATCACCGATAACTACATCCTCTACCCCAACCTCCTCCATGAAGATCTCTATGTCATGCCAAAGGTCTACTTCTTTGCCAAGAAGATTACAATCGATACAGAGAACCTCTACAGCTGGTTGGTACGCAGTACCTCCACCACCAATACCTTTACGATGCAACACGCCATTGGTATCGCGGGAATTGCCAATGAGTGGCGTATGTTTCTACTCAAAGAGGGGGTCTATGAGAGCTATAAAGATGCCTATGTCCAAGGGGTAATTGCCTATCTTGACTCCTATCTACGCAAAGTCTATGCGTTTGCCACCCCCCAAGAGAAAGACCAACTCCTTGAGTTTCTCACTGATACTTTACGGGGGATTCATGAGCTTGCAGACTACAGCATCATCCTCTCAGACAAGGAGCTTGAAGCACGCAAATCGCTACTACACTTCTACCAAAATGTCACCTCTCACAAACAGACAAACTGTAAAAAACTTGTCGTTCAAAATAGCCTACTCAAATCACAACTCAATGAGATAAAATCCTCACGAGGCTACAAACTACTACTCAAGTACTACCGTACACGCGAACGGCACCTCCCGATAGGAAGTCGACGCAGAGAGGTGGTAAAACATCTTGCCAACTTCATCGCCAAGCGAGAGCTCTCTGTCCTCAAACCCAACAAAAACCCCAAACGCCCTACACCCCAGATGCACTATGACATTATCTTTCTACCACACAAAGATTATCAAGTCTGGACTATGGGGCTTATCACCCGCGCACTCAAAGCAGAAGGCATTACCGCGTGTATGATGGATCTCACCGACTACTACAAGGATGAAGGGGCGAGAGAGGCGATTAAACAGTTTGAGGATATTGACTTTAAAGACCTCTCTGTACTACTAGAGCATCAAGTCTCCTATGATGCCTTGATCTGTATGAATGATTGGGATCAGAAGGTAACACGCCCCTTGATCTTAGAGGCACAAAAAGATGGTAAAAAAACCATTGGGATTATCGAAGGGATCAATGACTTCCATGATAGTGATATCCCATGGCAACGCCACGCTTACCAGACCGTAGAGTATCTCCTTATGACAGGGGAACACGATAGAACCTTCTTCCCAAGCAAAACAGACAAGAGCTATGTCATCGGGGTACCTCGTCTCCAAGAGCTGATGCAAGAGACTCCACACTTCCCCAAAAAGCCCCTAGCCGTTATCAATCTCAACTTCTCTTATGGTATCTTAGAAGATCAACGCGATGCATGGTTAACCAGTGTCCTAGAGGGGTGTAGCATTGCCAATATCGATTATGTGATTACACAGCACCCCGCAGACCATGCCGATTTGAGTGACTACCATGTCTCAACCAAAAATATGTATGATACAATTCGAGAAGGGACGATTATCATTAGCCGTTTTGGATCGATTATCCTAGAGGCACTTGCGATGGGTAAACCCGCTATCTATCACAACCCGCATCAGGAGAAAGTAGTGAAGTTCCAAGACCCTATGGGTGCCTATAGCACCAGCCAAACCGTCCAAGAGCTAGCAGAGGCGATTAGGTTTGAACTCGGCTTATCGGTAGATTATCGAGAACGAGCCAACACCTTTTTGAATCACCACTGCAATATCAACCAAACCCAGAGTTCTGCGACCCTTGCAGCCAAAGTTATCACCACAATCCTAAAGGAGCACTCATGAAACTCAAAGCCCTACTCCCGATGAAAGGGACCTCCGAACGCGTCCCCAATAAAAATATGAGAGATTTTGATGGTGCACCGCTCTATCATGCTATTATGAAATCACTACTTGCCTCTCAGTATATCGAGGCGGTAGTGATCAATACCGATAGCCAGATCATCGCCCAAGATGCCAAGAAGCACTTTGGGGAGCGTGTCATCATCATCGACCGTCCCGAAGCGATCCAAGGAGGCGATGTCTCGATGAACCTCATCATCGACTATGATCTCCAACAGCTTGGAGGAGAACACTTCCTACAGACACACAGCACCAACCCACTCTTGCGTGCGGAGACGATTGACCATGCAGTAGAGGCGTACTTTGCCAAGCTTGATCAACACGATTCGCTCTTTGGGGTGACACGGGTACAGACACGCTTCTATGACAAAGATGCCAACCCTATCAACCACAACCCCCAAGAGCTTCTACGCACCCAAGACCTTGAGCCTCTCTATGAGGAGAACTCCAACTTCTACCTCTTCTCCAAAGCCTCCTTTGAAGCATCCCAGAAAAAACGCATCGGGCTTACCCCTCAGATCTTTGAGGTCAACAAACTCGAAGCGGTCGATATCGATGAGCCAGAGGATTTCAAACTCGCAGAACTACTACATATACATAAGGATCACCTATGAGTCTAAAGAAAAAACTACAAAACAATCAGCTGACCCTCGGTAGCTGGATTATGATGGGCAACACCATGAGTGTCGAGGTGATGGCACTGGCTGGATTTGAGTGGTTGGTGGTCGATAGCGAACACACCGCGATGGATATGGAGACGATACAGACCCTTATCGCCACAATCCAAGCCAAAGGGATCAAAGCCCTTGTACGCGTGAGCAAAAACGAAGAGGTGGTGATCAAAAAAGTACTCGATATGGGTGCAGATGGGATCATCGTCCCGATGGTCTGCTCTCAAGATGATGCCAAGCAAGCTGTCGCCTACGCCAAGTACCCCCCTGTGGGCAAGCGTGGAGTGGGACTCTACCGCGCACAGCAGTTTGGTATGGGCTTTGAGGCGTATAAGAAGTGGGTCGATGAGGAGCTTGTCATTATCGCTCAGATTGAGCATATCGATGCAGTCAACTCGATCGATGCGATTTTAGCGGTTGAGGGGATCGATGGGACAATTATTGGTCCTTATGATCTCTCAGGTAGTATGGGATACCCAGGGGAGTTTGAGCGAGAGGATGTCAAAGAGGCTGTCCAAAAAGTCCTCGATCGATGTCACGCACACAATATCCCCTCAGGGTTCCATGTTGTCGATACCGACCCTGCCAAACTCCAACTCAAGATAGACCAAGGGTGTACCTTCCTTGCGTATGGTATCGACTACTTCTTTATGCGAGATGCGGCTATCTCTGGGATGAAAACCTTACGAGAGGAGAATGCGTAGATGAAAGTATTTGTATCCACCCATCCCTTCTCCTCCACCTCACCCCTCCCAATGCAACTCGTAGAGGAGCATCGCATTGAGCTAAGCCTCAATGAACACGGCAGAAAGATCACCTCCGCAGAGCTAGCAGAGGATATCAAAGATGCCGAGGTACTCATCGCAGGGACAGAGAAGATCACCCAAGCAGTCTTTGAGAATGCCCCCAACCTCAAGCTCATCTCACGGGTTGGGATCGGACTCGATGGGATCGACTTTGATCTGTGTCAGCAGTATGGTGTACGCGTCGCCTACACCCCTGATGCCCCCACGATGGCAGTAGCAGAGCTGTGTGTGGGGATGATACTTGACCTTGCACGCAAGATCTCCACCACCAATACCCAGATCAAAGCAGGTATCTGGCACCGTCACATGGGGACACTCCTCTATGGCAAAACGGTAGGGATCTTTGGGATGGGACGCATCGGCAAGAGCCTCATTCACCTCCTTAGTGGGTTCAATGTCACCTTCAAAGTCTATGATACCACCCCTGATCTCGCCTTTGGACGACTCTATGGTGTGGAGTTTGTCTCCAAAGAGAGCGTACTCTCCCAGAGTGATATCCTCTCGGTCAATGTCCCACTCAAAGCCGATACCCTTGACTATATCACCCTCAAAGAGCTTAAGATGATCCAACCCCACGCACTCCTCATCAACACCGCAAGAGGGGGGATCGTCAATGAAGCCGACCTCTATACGGCACTCAAAGAGGAGATCATCGCAGGGGCTGCGATCGATGTCTTTGAGGAGGAACCCTACACAGGAGTATTGACCCAACTTGACAATGCCCTACTCACCTGCCACATGGGTGCGAGTACCATCGATAGCCGTACCGATATGGAGGTACAAGCCCTAGAGGAGGCGATACGCTACCAAAACAACCTCCCCCTCAAAAATGAGGTATCAAGCAATGCCTAAAAAAATCGTCGTCTTTGGAGGCAATGGATTTATCGGAAGCTATCTGATTGAGGAGTTGCTAGACCACGGCTACCATGTCATCTCAGCCGATCTCACCCCCTCTAAGTATGTCGATGACCGATACTACACACGGTGTGATATCCTAGATAAGGCTCAGGTCACTGCCTTGGTAGAGGGTGCCTCTATCGTCTACAACTTCGCAGGCTTTGCCAACCTCGATGATGCCATCGCCAACCCCACCAAAGCCCTAGAGCTCAATGTCATGGGTAACCTCAATATCTTAGAGGCGTGCAAGACACACCATGTCAAGCGGTTTGTCTATGCCAGTAGTGCCTATGCGATGAGTGACAAAGGCTCCTTCTACGGTATCAGCAAACTCACCTCTGAGAAGCTCACCGAGGAGTACTACAAGAAGTTTGGACTGGAGTTTACTATCGTGCGTTATGGTTCAGTCTATGGAGAGCGAGACTACCACAACAACTACATCTACAATCTCCTCAAGCAGTCCGTTGCCACACAGGAGATCCACCATAGTGGCGATGGGGAGGAGATACGGGAGTATATCCACGCAGCAGATGTCGCCAAACTTGCACGGGAGATTATCGAGTCAGATGACTTTATCAATGAGCATATTATCCTTACAGGGGTCGAGCGGATGCAACGCAGAGAGCTTTTTGAGATGATCAATGAGATCTTAGGGGGGAGCCTCACCATCAACCTCAATGATGATGGCTACCACAACCACTACAAAACCACCCCCTACTCCTTCCACCCTACACGCAGTAAGAAGCTTGTCGCCAACCCCTATATCGATATGGGGCAGGGGCTGTTAGATTGTCTCAAAGATATCGAGGAGAACCAGCCCAATGACTAAACGCCTCTACCTCTCCCACCTACTCGATAGCCAGACCCCCACCTATGGCAACCGCAACCAGTTTGTCTGTGAAAGACGCTCAGCTATCGCCAAGGGGGATGTGGCCAATGATAGTCACATCGAGACGACCGTACATATCGGCACCCATATCGATATGCCCTATCACTTCTTTGAGGAGGGGCAGACGATAGAGGATTTTGATAGTGACTTTTTTGCGTTTAACCGCGTACACTTTCTCTCCTTTACTCCCCAAGAGCGGGTGATCCATCAGGAGCTTATCGATCAGCTAGAGCCGATCGAAGAGAAAGCCTCTATCGAGCTACTCATCATCAAGACAGGCATCTGCCATCAGCGTACGACTCCCTACTTCTGGGAAGAGAACTATGGATTTGCTCCTGAGGTGGCACACTACCTCCGCACCCACTTCCCCAAGGTACGCGTAATTGGGTTTGATAGTATCTCCGTCTCTAGCTTTGCACACCGTATGGTTGGGCGTGAGGCACATCGAGCCTTTCTTGATCCCTCTCACCCTATCCTACTCATCGAAGATATGGATCTATGTCTGCTTCAGGCAAGCAGTCAGATCAAACACCTCACCGTCGCACCCCTACGCATCGCACAGTGCGATGGACTACCCTGTACCATCATAGCGGAGATAGCATAATGGCCATTTTTGATACCTCAATGGATCTCATCAACTACCACGACACCACCGACTACTCAGAGTTCACCCTACACGCAGGAGATATCGCAATCTTCTACCCCGATGATGCCCATATGCCCTGCGTCCAAATAGACACCCCTACCAAGGTGGTCAAGAGTGTAGTCAAGGTCGCCTACCATGGCTAAGATCCACACCATTATCTTCGATTTTGATGGGGTGATCCTCGACTCTGTGCCTGTCAAGACAGAGGCATTTAGACGACTCTTTGAGGCGTTTCCCTCGGAGCAGGTTGAGCAGTTTATCGCCTACCATGAGTACAATGGCGGGATCTCCCGCTATGTGAAGATCCAGTACTTCTTTGAGCAACTCCTCCAAACCTCTATCTCTCAAGCAGAGATATCCTCCTACGCCACACGCTACTCAGAGTTGACCAAAGAGGAGCTAAGCAAGCCTCAGTATCTCATCACCCAGACCCTCACCTTTATCCAAGCCCACTACCAGCACCTCAACCTCCATATCGCATCAGGTGCTGATCAGGCAGATCTTCGCTATATCTGTAATGCCTTGGGACTCTCTAAGTACTTTCTCACTATCGGTGGCTCCCCCACCCCCAAAGGGGAGATTGTCAAAGAGATTCTCTTGGCACACCACTACACGCAAGAGGAGACGATCTTGATTGGGGATAGTATCAATGACTTTGCCGCAGCAGAGGCTAACCATATCGGATTTTATGGCTTTAACAACCCCGATCTCCAAGCCGACCACCCCTATATCGAGCAGTTTGAGACCGTTGACTTTCTATGAAGATCTCCCTCATTCTTGCGACCCTCCATCGCACCCATGAGGTGCAGGCACTCCTCACTTCACTCACCCAACAGACCTATAGCCACTTTGAGGTGATTATCATCGATCAAAACAGTGATGAGCGTATCACACCGCTCATCCAATCCTTTGATCAACTCGATATCCTCCACCTTCGTAGTGCGATAGGACTCTCCCTCGCACGCAATGTGGGACTCTCTCACGCCTCAGGGGAGATTGTCGGGTTTCCTGATGATGACTGCACCTATCCACCGATGCTACTCCAATCGATTGTAGCGTTCTTTCAACAAGGAGCCTACCCACTCCTCACAGGTAAGACCATCGACCCCACGAGTCAACAGATCGTAGCGGGGAGTCTACACACCACCCCTACCCCTCTCTCCTGTACACAGATACACGGCTCTTCCACCACGCTCTTTATCGCCACGGCTACACTCGGTACGCTTCGCTTTGATGAACGGTTTGGGCTAGGAGCCAAATACCACGCTGAGGAGGAGAATGAGCTGATCTTACGCCTCCTTCAGCAAGGGGTCAAAGGCTACTACCACCCAGAGATCAACACCGTCTACCACCCCCCCTCAGACCTTGACTACCACGACACCACACGCATTGCCTACCGTGCGGTGGGGTTGGGGGCGTTTATCGCCAAACACCTTGGCTCTCTTTGTGGCGTACACTACCTCATCAAGTACGCCCTTATCCGTCCCCTGCTAGGCTCCCTACTCTATAGACTCAAGGGTGATCCGATCAAAGCACGCTTCTACTTCGCAAAGTTTCGTGGGATCTGGCAGGGACTACTCACCTATCTCAAGGAGGAGCGATCATGACCATACTATTTGATGGGCGGGTCTTGACCCATAGCATCTTTACAGGAGTCGAACACTACACAGAGTCGATCTATCATCAGCTTCGTACCCAACTCAACCTCTCACTCCAAAGCCCCCCCACCCGCAACAAGTACCTCGCCCACCTCTGGAGCCACTTAGTACTTCCTTTTGCCAAAGGGGAGCTACTCTTCTGCCCTGCCAACCTCGCCCCCTACTTCGTCCCCAAGCACAAAAAGCTAGTCATCACCCTCCATGATGTCGCCTTTTTACGCTATCCTCAGAGCTTCACCCCTCTCTTTTGGCGGTACTACCAGTGGCTCATCCCTCATGTGCTAATGCGTGCAGATCGTATCATTACCATCTCCCAAAGCTCCAAAGCGGAGATATGCCACTACTATCCTCAGATCCAAGAGAAGATAAGCGTGATTGGGCTAGGGGTCGAGCCACACTTTCGCCCACTCCCCACCCCCCAAAAGCACAAGCAGATACTCTTTGTCGGCTCCCTCAATACCCGCAAGAACTTCACCGCCGTCCTTGAGGCATTTAAGCGACTCAACCGACCCGAGTATCAGCTCATCATGGTAGGCAACTTCTCAGCCAACTTTGCCCTTGACCCGACCACCCAAGCCCTCCTCGATGAAGCCAGAGCCAACCCCGCCATCACCTTCCGCTCCAACCTCTCAACCGAGCAACTCGTTGCCTGCTACCAACACGCTACTCTCCTGCTCTTTCCCTCTCTCTATGAGGGGTTTGGACTCCCTCCACTCGAAGCGATGGCGTGTGGTACCCCTGTCATCACCTCCCACTGCTCCTCGATGCCTGAGGTGTGTGGAGAGGCAGCGACCTACATCGACCCACACGATATCGACGATATCGTCGCCAAACTCACAGAGCTACTCGATGATGAGGCGGGCTACTCTGCTAGAGTCGCCAAAGGGATAGCACACGCCAAGCACTTCACATGGGAGCAGAGTGCTACGGCACATCTTGAGTGCTTTAGAGGAGTCCTCTCATGCGAGTAGCCATTGTCCATGACTGGCTTGTCACCAATGCAGGAGCGGAGAAGGTACTTCGCAGTATCCTCAACTGCTACCCCGATGCTACCCTCTTTGCGTTGGTTGACTTCCTCAGTGAGGAGGATCGAACGGTGATTTTGGATGGAAGAGAGGTGACCACCTCGTTTATCCAGAATCTCCCCCTAGCCAGACGCTACTTCCGCCACTACCTCCCCCTCTTCCCTAGAGCCATTGAGTCGCTTGATATGCGTGGGTTTGACCTCATCATCAGCTCCTCATGGGCAGTCGCCAAAGGGGTCAAAAAGCACGCAGGACAGCTCCATGTCTGCTACTGTCACACCCCCATACGCTACGCATGGGATCTCTATGAGGAGTACACCGCCTCCCTCTCTCAACCCAAGAAGTTTTTGGTAGAGCAGAGTTTGAAGTACCTACGCAACTGGGACATCGCTACTCTCGATCGGGTCGATTACTTTATCGCCAACTCCCACTTCGTCCAAGAGCGTATCGCACGCACCTACGGGAGGGAGTCTCATCTCATCTACCCCCCCGTCGCACTCGACCGCTTCACCCTACAGCCCCAAAAGTCCTCCCTCTTCCTCACCGCCTCACGGCTTGTTCCCTACAAAAAAACCAAGCTTATCGTAGAGGCATTTAACCAGATGCCCCACCACACCCTTGTCGTCATTGGTGCGGGGGAGGAGTATGAGGAGATCGCTCGTATCGCAGGGGCAAACATCCAACTCCTTGGCTTCCAAGAGGATGCCATACTCATCGAGACAATGCAACACGCCCAAGCCTTTGTCTACGCAGCGGTGGAGGATTTTGGGATTGTACCCATCGAAGCGATGGCGTGTGGCACCCCCGTCATCGCACTCGACCAAGGGGGGACAAAAGAGACCATCACCGAGGGGGTGACAGGCGTACACTTTGCCACCCAGAGCATCGAGGCCATCATCGACGCAGTGGAGCGGTTTGAGCAGTACCACTTCGATCCTACCACCATACGCCAAGAGGCGATGGGCTATGGAGCCTTTGAGCAAGAACTCGTAGCATTTATAGGGGAACTTCTCTAGACTATCTCTCTAGTGTGGAGAAGTACTCCTCACTGAGAGTGTATTTCTAATATAAAAACCCAAACAGCCACAAGGGTATCTTATTGCCAAACCCTACCTCTATCTCATCTGCCACCACAAAAGAGTTCTCTAGATCTTTTATCTGTTTAAAGCTCTTATGTTTGCCACCTATCTCAACAATATACTTCATATCAATCAAAAAATCACCCACCTTTGAATACGCTATTGTATACTCCTTATCTAGCTGATTGACAAAAAAGCTCTCTCTGAGTGTGCCACTCTCTTGCATATCACAGTAGGCGTAGTTGAGATTGGTATTGTTGAGATAGAGCTTGGAGGGCTTGGAGAAAACGGTATCTCCTTTGGCTTTGGGCTGTACTTTGAGAAATATATCTCCTAGTGTAAGGTAGTGGATGTAAAGGTAGAGTGTTTTTCTGTTGATACCTATCTTACTTGCAAGGTTTGTGAGATTCAGCTCATAGGGCTTTGAGTTACAGATATATGCCACCAGCTGTTTAAGCTTCATGATATTGCTAGGCTCGATATTAAAGATCATCGGCAGATCACTCTCCACTACGACATTGACCGTCTCTTCAAGTTTGAGATAGTAGGTATCGGGGGTCTCAAAATAGAACGGGTAGTACCCAAACTGTAGATAGGCTTTGAACTGCTCCAAGGGTTTGATCTGTTTCGTGATCTCTTTGGCTAGTCTCGTATGATGCTCCAAGATATCATCGAGTGTATAGGGTTCAAATGTCTGCCCCAGTTTAAACTCCAAAAACTCTCTAAAACTAAGCCCCTTCACACGGTACAATACCGCCCTACGACTCAAATCCGCCTTTTTATGCTCCAGTACGATAGCAGAACTCCCACTGAAAATGACTTGTATATCTAAAAAGTCATAGATCTCTTTAAGTGCAATCTCAAAGTTTGGATACTTGTGTATCTCATCTATCACCAGTACTTTTCCACCAAGGTTAGAGAAGCTCTCTGCAATCTCAAAGAGTCTCTCCTCTGAGCCAAGTATACTATCTACACTGAAGTAGAGTTTTTTATCCTCTGCTATCTCTAGACTCTCTAGATACTGGAGTAAAAAAGTAGTCTTCCCCACCCCTCTTGCACCTACGATACCGATCAGTCTTTCACGGAAGTCTACGATATCAAAAAAGTATCGCTTGTACTTTACAGCCTCTATCTTTTTGTTGATATATGCATATTTTTTAAAGAGTGTAGCGATCATAGCACCTTCCTTTTGTATAGTATAAACAACAATAGTATAATTAAATGTTGTTTAACCTATACTTTCAATCCCTTTATCCCAGTCTATTTTGGTAGCTATCGTTGAAAAAATCGCTTCCATAGATTAAACCAAGATGCTATTAACTTTTTGATAAAATACTATTAAAAAAGGTACCCTATGCGAGAGCTTCTCTCTAAGACTATTTTTGTCTTTTTTGATACCCTTATGATAATACTCTCGCTCTATCTTGCCTATCTTCTGCGTACCTCATGGGAGGGACTTCACCCCCATACGATTACCTTTAACACCTATTTGCACTTCTATCCGCTCTATATCATCCCGCTACTCCTCTTTACCTATGAGGGGATCTATAGCTACCGTTATGACTTCTGGCATGAGAGTCGTCTGATCCTCAAGGCGGTGATCTTCTCTGCGATACTGCTCTTTGCCTACCTTGCAATGACCAAATCGATCGAACACTACTCTCGTCTGGTGATAGGTCTCTCCTTTTTTACTATGGCGATCTTGATCCCACTCGCCAAAAATATCACCAAAAAAACCCTCTACCGTATCGGGCTGTGGCGTAAAAAAGCCCTTATCTATGGGGATGATCGCTTCCTCCAAGATGAGATCTACCACAACCCCTACCTAGGCTATGTCTCCCCCAAACACCCCAAGGAGCCATCAACGGTCTTTATCAACTCACAAAACACCACCGCCCATAGTCTCAAAGATATCATCGCCGATCAGATCAAACGCCACCATGAGGTGATCTTCATCCCACTAATCGATGACTACAACCTCACCCACTCCCATATCTATGAACTCTCCAATACACGCACCAATCTCATCGTCTTTCGCAACCGCCTCAAGAGTCGCTACCGTCTGATTCTCAAGAATATCTCCGATATACTCCTCTCCCTACTCATCTTCCCACTCTTGATCGTGGGGATGCTCCTGATTGCACTAGCGATCAAGCTCAAAGAGCCTCACAGTAGTATCCTCTTCAGACAGAAACGCTTGGGCAAACACGGTAAGCCCTTCACCTGCTATAAGTTTCGTACGATGGCAGATCAAGGTGATCGTATCTTAGAGGCGTACCTCGCCACACACCCCGAAGAGGTCGCACACTACGCCATCTATCACAAGTACCAAAACGACCCCCGTATCACGCCTATTGGGGATTTTTTGCGACGCACCTCTCTCGATGAACTTCCACAGATTCTCAATGTCATTAAGCGGGAGATGAGCTTTATCGGTCCACGCCCCTATATACTCACCGAAGAGCCAAAGATGAACAAGCTTCATGAGACGATCCTCTCTGTCAAACCTGGGATTACAGGGTTGTGGCAGGTGAGTGGACGCAGTGATGTGGACTTCAAGTCACGACTACAGCTAGATGTGTGGTATATCCGCAACTGGAACCTCTGGATGGATCTGGTTATTTTGATCAAGACCATCAAGACCGTACTTCACAAAGGGGGGGCGGTGTGATGTACCCACACAAAGCCCTCTTTCTTGATCGTGATGGGGTGATCAATATCGACTACGGCTATGTCTCCACCCAAGAGCAGTTTCACTTCTCTGAGGGGATCTTTGAGCTGGTGCGTCTCTTTGAGGAGGCGGGCTACTGGATCTTTGTCATCACCAACCAGTCAGGTATCGGTCGGGGCTACTATACCCAAGAGGCGTTTCATCAGCTAAGTGCGTGGATGTGTGAGGTGTTTCAAGCGCATGGCATCACCATCCAAGCTGTCGAGTACTGCCCCCACCACCCTGATGCCCACTGTCACTGTCGCAAACCCAATACAGGAATGATAGAGCACCTCACCGCACGCTACCCTATCGACTTGACACACTCTTGGCTCATCGGGGACAAACCCAGTGATATCGCTCTTGCCAACCACGCAGGGATAGGTGGGAGTATCGCCATTGGTAGCACCCCTATCCCCACCAGTACCCTACACTTTGAGAGCATCACCGCGTGCTATGACTATATCCAACACAACCGAGGTAGATTATGATAGAGACCCTACGCCAGACCCAACCCACAATCGCTGTTATTGGTGATTTGATGATCGATCACTACATCTGGGGAGCGTGTGAGCGTATCTCTCCAGAGGCTCCCGTCCAAGTCGTCTCTACCGATAAGGAGAGTATGGTACTAGGAGGGGCGGGTAATGTCCTCTCCAACCTTGTCGCCCTAGATGCCAAGGTCAGCCTCTACTCTGTCATCGGAGAGGATCACAATGCCAAGCGACTCCAGAGCCTCCTAGAGACCCTCAACCCCGCACAGATGACCCTCATCTCCGAGAGCTACCGTGTCACCACCCAAAAGAGCCGTGTCATCGCCTCAGGTCAACAGATCTTACGCTTGGATGAGGAGAGTACCAATCCCATCGATGATACCTCTCAATCAGCACTACTGGAGGCACTCTCACACAACATCTCCCACTACGATGCCCTACTACTCTCTGACTATGGTAAAGGGGTACTCACCCCCACGCTCTGCCACGCACTCATTGGACTCGCACATCAGCAGGGGATCCCAATACTCATCGACCCCAAGGGAGCCGACTACCACAAATACCACGGGGCAACCCTTCTCACCCCCAACAAAAAAGAGGCTTCCCTCGCCTCGGGTATCCCCATCGATACCCCCCAACACCTCTCAGAGGCACTCCTCTACTTCAAAGAGCAGATCGACCTCACCTACGCCCTTATCACACTGAGTGAAGATGGAATAGGACTCCTAAGTGACCAGCTCACCACCATCCCCACTGTCGCACGAGAGGTGTTTGATGTCACAGGGGCAGGCGATACGGTCTTGGCATCGCTAGGGGTCGCACTCGCTTCAGGTATCGATATCGTCTCGGCGTGTCACTTCGCCAACAAAGCCGCCGCTGTCGTCGTCGCCAAAGTCGGATCAGCCACCGCCACACTCGCAGAGATCGAAGAGTATGAACACTCCCTCAACAAAGGCGAAGCCCAGAGCAAGATCAAAAACTTTGAGCAGATCGCCCGTATCACCCGACGACTCAAGGAGCAGGGACGCAACATCATCTTCACCAATGGGTGCTTTGATATCTTGCACCGTGGACATGCAAGCTACCTAGAGCGTGCCAAAGCTCTTGGCGATATCCTCATTGTAGGACTCAACTCCGATGCGAGTATCACCCGACTCAAAGGGGAGAGCCGTCCCATCAACACCCTCGACGATCGTGCCTTTTTGCTTGGGGCATTGGAGAGTGTGGACTTTGTTGTCCCCTTCTATGAGGATACACCCTATAACCTCATCGAGCAGATACACCCTGATATCCTCGTCAAAGGGGCAGACTATGAGGGTAAGTGTGTTGTAGGCTCTAATCTTGCGGGAGAAGTACGCCTTTTGGAGTTTGTCGAGGGCAGAAGCACCTCTGCGATTATCGCCAAGATAGAGACCAAGGAGTAGCCCCATGCCGACACAGACTTTTCCACTTTTTTTTAAAGCCAACCTACTCCTCACCGCACTACTCTTTACCCTCTTTTTGAGCTTCAACCAAGGCTATACACTCCTCACCTTTGGAGTGACACTCGCAGGAGCGATAGGGAGTGCGGGGGTACTCTACCTCCTCTTTGCACTGATTCTACTCCCCCTACGATGGTCACCACGCTGGAGACTTCCACTCTCCGCACTCCTCTTTATCCTCACCGATGTAGCCCTTCTTACTGACCTCTTTATCTACAAACTCTTTGGCTTTCATATCAATGCAATGGTACTCAATATCCTCACCTCCCCCGATGCACTCGACTCGATCCAAGCGGGGGTTATGCCTCTGATACTCTTTGGGGGGTTGGTGGTGGGGAGTGTGGCACTAGAGTGGTATCTCCTACACCGACTCCACCGCCTAAGCCTCCCCACACAGCAGAGACTCAACCGCCTGAGTAATCGCGTTATCCTCCTTCCCCTCCTTGTGATTATCCTTGGGGAGAAGGTGAGCTATGGGGTCGCCTCACTCTTCTCCTACAACGCCATTGTCTCCAAGTTTCGCGTGATTCCTCTCTATCAGCCCTTGACCTTCCGACGCATCGCCGCCAAACACTTTGGGTTCAAGGCAGAGGAGCAGGCCAAATACAGTATCCAGACCGATGCGACCCTCCACTACCCTCTTCGCCCACTCACCCTTGCACCCGACCAGAAACCCTTCCCGATCTTTATCATCGCGAGTGACGCAGTCAAGTATACGATCCTCAGCCCCGAACTCACCCCACACCTCACCGCCTTTGCCAAGGAGTCCCTCAACTTTAAGCACCACTACAGTGGAGGCAATAGCACACGGTTTGGGATCTTTTCACTGATGTATGGACTCAATGCCACCTACTGGTTTAGCTTCCTCAATGCCAACCAAAAGCCCCTACTCTTTGATATCCTCCAACAGCTCCACTATCAGATCGATATCTTCTCCTCGACCAACACCAACTGGCCAGAGTTTCGCAAGACCTGCTATGTGGCGATCCAATCCTCTATCCACGATAGGTTTGAGGGGGTACCATGGAGAAAAGATCGACAAAATACCGACTGCTTCCTTCAGAGTCTCACCCCCACCACCACCCCACGCTTTAGCTTCGTCTTCCTTGATGCTCCACATGGCTACTCCTACCCCCAAGCGTTCAACCTACACCACGCCCCCAAAGAGGAGATCAACTACCTCAAGGTAACCCAAGGGAGCCAAGAGCTTCAAAAGGTCATCAAACGCTACAAAAATGCTGTCGCCTACAACGATGCCCTCTTTGGGGAGATGATCGCCAAACTCAAAGCGGTAGGACTCTATGAAGAGTCACTTATCCTCTTCACCTCCGACCATGGGCAGGAGTTTTTTGAGCAGGGCAACTTCGGACACAACACCGCTTTCTCAGAGGGGCAGACCCATATCCCTCTACTGATGAAGCTCCCCAAGTCACTCCAAAACCAAGGCTTAGGGCGTGCGATCAATGACTCACTCAGTAGCCATCAAGACCTCGTCCCTACCCTCCTCACACTCCTAGGTGTCACCAGTGACCCCCAGAGCTATAGCAACGGTAAAGATCTCTTAGCCCCCACCTTCCACCGTGACTATGTCCTCAGTGCCAACTGGAACAACAACGCCATTATCACCCCCACACGCACCTATCTCTTCTCCAACCTCCCCAACAAGATGTTTAGCAGTGAGATACGCGATAGCCAAAGCTACCAACTCCTCTCCAAGGAGCGGGTACCAAGTCAACTCATCCTCCACGCGATCGATGAGAACAAAAAATTTATACGCCCCTAAGGAGAGAGTAATGCAAGCGATGATTCAGCGTGAACTTCATGCCCACCAAGAGACCCTAACCCACACCATCGAGACGATGCGACCTGCGATCGAAGAGGCACTCACGACCCTCATCTCAACCCTTCAGCGGGGGAACAAAATCCTACTCTGTGGCAATGGAGGCTCCGCAGCTGATGCCCAACATATCGCAGCCGAACTCACAGGACGCTACCGCATCGAACGCCAAGCCCTTCCCGCCATCGCCTTGAGTACCGATACCTCGGCTCTCACTGCCATCGCCAATGACTATGGGTATGACGCTGTCTTTGAGCGACAGGTCGAAGCGTTGGCACGCAAGGGGGATCTACTCATTGGGATCTCAACAAGTGGCAACTCCACCAATATCCTCCGTGCCATACACAAAGCCAACGCCATGGGGTGTCAGACACTAGGGTTGAGTGGTGCCAAGGGGGGAGAGATGCGTAGCGTCTGTGATCTTAACCTCATCATCCCCTCAGATGCGACCCCTCGTATCCAAGAGATGCACATCATGCTAGGGCATATCCTCTGCCAAGGGGTCGATGAGGCGTTTGCCTAATCCACGCTAGTGGTGAAGTCGCTTATCGTAGATATAGTAGCTTCCATAGAGGTACTCCAACCCCTCCTTGATGCGTGTTTGGTTCTGCTCCTGTTTACGGTAGTCCAGCCCATAGCACTGCGGTGCGTGAGACTTTTGATAGAGGACAAACCCCCCATCACTCAGATAAGCATAGGCACCATGGTGGATCATCAAGGCTCGGGAGTGATCCCTACGGGTGAGATCCTCTCCCATCGCAGGGATATCCGCCTCCACCCCTGCTACATCGAGTAGGGTCGGAGCGATGTCGATCTGATGGGTCACCCCACGCACTTCACGCGGTGGGAGATCCTTGGCGATAAACAACGCAGGGATACGAAACATCTTCACAGGAACTTTCGCCTCACCATAGATCTTGGCATTGTGGTCTGCCACCATCGCAAGTACCCCATCCTCAAAAAATTCTTCTCTCTTAAGCCACGCATAGAACTCCCCTAGAGCATAATCCGCATACTTAATCGCATTGGGAAATGACGCAACAGGGGCTTGGTCATAGTACTCAATCTTCCCCTCAGGGTAGTCAAATGGCTTATGGGCAGAGAGGGTAAAGAGCATCAAGAAGAGTGGTTTATCACTCTGAGAGAGGATCTCCTCTGCTTTAGCATAGAGTGCCTCATCAGGAACACCCCAAGTGTAGCGTTTGATCCCTCGATCAAAATCATACTTATCGATCACCTCATCAAAGCCGTTATTGAGTGCAAACCCCTTCATCGTATCAAACTTACTATCTCCCCCATAGAGAAAGACTGTCCGATACCCTTTTGCTTGCATCGTGCGTGCGAGTGTCCAGAAGTGTGTTTGAGACTTAGGAAGCTTGAGATAGGTACTCGCATAGATCGGAAAGAGCGAACTTAGCACCGCCTCAAAGCCTCGGTTGGAGCGATAGGAGGAGGAGTACATATTGGAGAGGAACAGCCCCTCTTTGCTCATCGCATCGAAGTGTGGTGTAGTGGGTGTCCCCCCAAGGCTCCCCACATAACTCGACCCAAAACTCTCCATCAACACCAAGACCACCTGTCGTTTAGAACTAAAGTGTGTCGATTGGTGGTGGCGTAGTGTCCTAGAGGAGTCGTAGGGCTTGGGGCTAAGGGCTTGGAGCGATGCGATCGGAGAGGAGGGTATCTCACCAAACACTGGCATCCCCTCTTTTTGTTTGAGGTAGAGGGCGTAGAGCAGTGAGAAGAGGGTGTTGTTGACAATATCGTTTTTGATCGTGGAGTTGGTGTAGCTATAGAAGCTCTGATTGGGTGTAGAGGAGTCAAAGGAGGAGCGTATCCCGATAAAAAGCACCACCAAGAGCAACGGAAGCAGGAGGAGTTTGGGGAGTATAGGCGTAGCCACCAGATGCTTTTGGCTCACCCCAAAGAGGCGGTAGGAGCCATAGACCAAGAGCGGTACCACCACCACCAAGACCTGCCAGTAGGAGACCCACACCATCTCTAAGACCTCTTGTGGATAGGCTAGATACTCTACAAACTGATAGTTGAGCCGTGTACGAAACTCCTCAAAGAAGTAGTAGTTTGCCACCTCCAGATACCCCAACACAAAAAAGACCCCCACCAGTAGCACCCGTGCCAACCAGACCAGATTGAGCGTAAAGAGTAGCAGTGGCACCACCAACAGCGCAGAAAGGACGATACTATCCATCCGCAACGCATAGAGAAAAAAGGGCAGATCCAAGACGATATCATACGCATAGACCAGCACCATCCTTGCCACCCAAAAGAGGAGGAGTACTCCAAGGGCATACCACCCCAAGAGTCGGTACCCTCGCAACACATCTCTAAACTTCTCCATTCTTCTTCCTTTATCTTACTAAACTTCACCCACGAGATAGCCCCGCTCCTCAAGGTAGCTAAGCACCGATGCCACTAACTCCTCTAGGCTCATCTGCTCACCTCTTAGCCAGATCTCAGGTGTAGTGGGGGCTTCATAGGGTGAGGAGATCCCCGTAAAGTTGGGGATCTCACCACTGCGTGCCTTACGATATAACCCCTTGGGGTCTCTTGCTTCACAGATCGCTAGGGGGGTATCGACAAATACTTCGATAAACTCCCCCTGCTCTACGACCCCTCTCACCTGCTCTCTATCAGCTTGAAAAGGGGAGATAAATGCACTCAAGACGATCATCCCCGCATCGACAAAGAGCTTGCCCACCTCCCCGATACGACGGATATTCTCCACCCGATCCCTATCAGAAAAGCCCAATCCTCGATTGAGTCCTAGACGGATATTGTCCCCATCAAGGAGATAGGTGTGGTGTCCCCGCGTGACGAGTTCCGCCTCCACCGCATTGGCGATGGTCGATTTGCCACTGCCACTCAACCCCGTAAACCAAAGAATCGCAGGTTTTTGAGCCTTGAGTCTTGCCCGTTGTAGCTTGGTGACTTGTGGCGTATGCCATGTGAGATGCTTAGTTGACATAGTGACGCTTGATATAGGTGACGATCTGCTCTGTTGCCTCCTCGACACTCAGACGATCCGTATCGATGATGATCTCGGCATGTTGAGGCTCCTCATAGGGGTCATTAACCCCTGAGAAGTAGGGCAACTCCCCACGCAACGCTTTGGCATAGACCCCCTTGTAGTCTCGTGCTTGACAACTTTGAGGGGTCGCTTTGATATAGACTACTACCGTATTTTTGACCATGTGACGGATCGTTTTTCGACTCTCGGTATAGGGGGAGACAAAGGAGGCTACCGTAGAGATCGCATTATTTTGTAGGGTTTTGATCAGGTGTCCTATCCGTTTCATATGACGGTTACGATCTTCTCGACTAAACCCAATATTGGGTACCACATCGCGTATCTCTTTGGAGTCGAGTCGCTCAAGGGGGATATCCAGCTTCAACAGCTCCTCATAGACACGGTTGGCAATCGTCGTCTTACCACTCAGTGGCAACCCTGTAAACCAGAGATTAAACGGCTCAATACGCTCCCGCCCCCATCGTACCTTAAACCACACCCGCTCATGAAGCCAGTAGAGTCCTACCTTGAGCAGTGTCTCAATCATCCCCGCAGCAATCGCAAGATCGAGCCGATCAAAGAAGAAGTAGACAATCACAATGGTCGTTGTCGTCGCAATAACACGCCAGCTTATCCCCTTGGCGATGGAGCGGGTATTGGTCTCTTTATACATTAGATTGCTTTACAACCCCACTCAGGAAAGTGTGATCGGATATAGGCATTGAGTGCGACCTCTGAGGCACTATAGGTACGCGGTGGGGTGATTGTCCTATCACTCTCTCGCTTTGCCACATCGACAATCATCCCTGCCCCTACGGTGTTGTTAGTGAGACGATCGATTAAGATAAAGCTCCCTGTCTGACGGTTCTGTCGATAGGCATCTACTGCGATAGGACGGGTGAGGCGGAGGCGTGCAGAGGCGATATCATTGAGCTGAAGTTGCTCCGTCTGCTCTCGCTCATAGGTGTTGATATCGATACGGTAGTTGATATGCTCCACCACCCCCGCAATCAGACTACTCGCACACTTGATATCATAGGTTCGCCCCACCTCCATGGCTACCTCATCCATCCAGACGAGCATCACTTTGAGCATATTGGAGACGCGTGGCAGGGTATTGGTATGTACCAGCATATCCCCACGACTGATATCCACCTCGTCTGTGGTGGTCACCGTCACCGCCATCTTTTTAGAGGCGACTTGGGATACCTCTCCTGCATTGAGGATCTCCTTGATATGGGTACTCTTCCCCGAGGGCAATACCGTAATCGTATCCCCTACTTTGACCTCTCCACTCGCAACCGTCCCGCAAAAACCTCTAAAGTCTAGATTGGGGCGATTGACATACTGCACAGGGAGGCGAAAGGACTCAGCATGAGGCGATCGCTCCACCTTCAGCCCATCAAGAAGGCTCAGGAGTGGCTCTCCCTTATACCACCCAAGGTGAGGTGTTCGCTCTACGACATTATCTCCCGTCAAAGCACTAAGCGGTATCGTATAGGTGTGGGGGATCCCTAACTCTTGAGCAAGAAGTCCATAGGAGGCTTTGATCTGCTCAAACACCTCTTGACTAAAGTCGACTAGATCCATCTTATTGATCGCAACAATCACATGCTCTATCCCCAAGAGGTTGACAATATAGCTATGCCGTCGGGTCTGTGTGAGTATCCCCTTTCGTGCATCGATAAGGATGATTGCCACATCTGCGGTGGAGGCTCCTGTAACCATATTGCGTGTATACTGCTCATGCCCTGGAGTATCAGCGATGATATATTTGCGATGCTCTGTCGCAAAGAAGCGGTACGCCACATCGATGGTGATCCCCTGCTCTCGCTCACTCTGCAATCCATCCACAAGCAGTGCAAGATCGATCGCTTCACCTGTGGTACCATACTTCTGGCTCTCACGCTTCACAGAGGCGAGTTGATCATCTAAGACCATCTGACTATCATAGAGTAGTCGCCCAATAAGTGTACTCTTCCCATCATCAACACTACCACAGGTGAGAAAACGGAGCATATCTTTCTGCTCATGTGCTTTAAGGTACGCCTCTATATCGGTTGTGATGGCTTCTTTTTGGTTTGACATCCTAAAAATACCCCTCTATCTTTTTGCGTTCCATCGCTCCCTCACTCTCCTTGTCGATAAGTCGCCCCTCTCGCTCACTACTCGTAGAGAGGAGCATCTCTTGGATAATCTCAGGGAGGGTGGAGGCGGTGGAGGCGATGGCTCCTGTGAGTGGATAGCACCCTAGCGTACGAAACCGTACCATCTCTTTGGTAGCAGTTTTGCGTAGTGCCTCAGGGACACGGTCATCATCGACAAGGATCTTTGTCCCCTCATAGGCTACCACCTCTCGCTCTTTGGCAAAGTAGAGTGAGGGGATCTCAATAGATTCGAGATAGATATACTGCCAGATATCTAGCTCTGTCCAGTTGCTCAAAGGGAAGACGCGTACCGACTCCCCCTTGTTGATTGAGGTATTGTAGAGACTCCACAGCTCGGGGCGTTGGTTTTTGGGATCCCATCGGTGGTGCTGATCTCTAAACGAGAAGATACGCTCCTTAGCACGGCTCTTCTCCTCATCACGCCTAGCACCTCCGATGATCGCATCATACCCCCCCGCATCGAGGGCTTGCTTGAGTGCCTCAGTCTTCATCACCTCCGTATGGACTCTACTCCCATGGGTGAAGGGGCTGATATCCATCGCAATCCCCTTAGGGTTGGTGTGTACTACCAGATCGAGTCCCAACTCTCTCGCACGCCGATCACGAAAGGCGATCATCTCATGAAACTTCCAGAGCGTATCGACATGGAGAAACTTCAAGGGAGGCTTAGCAGGAGCAAAGGCTTTCATCGCGAGGTGGAGCATCACAGAGCTATCTTTGCCCACACTATACATCATCACAGGATTCTCAAAGACCGCTACCACCTCACGGAGGATATGGATCGACTCCGCTTCAAGCTGTTTGAGATGGGTCAGTCGCTCTTGGGTTAGCATGAAGACTCCTTTGGTTGGGGGGATACTTTAGTGGTAGTATACCATAGTACGGGTTATCCCTCTGCTACCATCTGCTTATAGCGCTCAAAGGCGGGGTACTTGGTGAGTCTACCCTCTCGGTCATCGACGAGTCCATAGCCCGTAGCGATGAGTTGATGCCAGTAGATTCGCTCCACTTTGCCACTCTCACGGGCGATGGTGTGGTAGGTACCCATATAGCGTGCGTAGTCTAGGGGGCTGACACACTCTCGCTCGGAGGTGGGGGCGTAGGGGGCGGTGTTGGAGAGGGGCCAGTTGACCTCGGTGATGTAGAGGTGTTGGGTAGTCTTGGGGGAGAGTCTCATGAGTGCATAGAGCATATCGATCTTGGTACGGGTGTCAAAAATCCCCATCTGTTTATTGGTCGGAGCCCCGCGTCGATCGACATAGAGTAGTGCGCAGAAGCGATCATAGCGGAGGTTAAAACCATTGAAGAGGGTGCGAATAGTGTAGTGGTACTCAAAGTCAATCACCGAAGAGCCTACCAACTTTAGCTTGGGGTAGTCACGATCTCGTAGTGTTGCAATCTGCTCATACCACCCCAGATACTCCTCCATCGAGAAGAAGCCCCACTTGGTACGGTTGATGGCGTGACCAATCTGATACTCCGTGACAAACGGACTAAACTTCTTAAAGATCTCTGCGACATCTCGTTGGAGTAGGTCACTATCTTCGATATGTTCGCGATCTTGGATAATCGAGAGTAAAATCTGCTTATCTGCTCCAAAACTCTGGGCAAAGGCGACCACCGCATCGATACGATCCATCTGCCATAGGGGCATCCGAATCAGAAGGTGCTTCACCCCAAGCTCCTCAATCAACCCAACCTGTGCCTCTCCCTTGTCAATATCGACCCCCATACCATAAAACGCCTCCCCCTCGATCGCCTCCCCCTTAACCCATCGCATCATAAGCATCCCAAGCGGGAAAAAGATCATCGTAAGTAGCAGAAGGGGCAGATAACTCCAGCGATGCTTTGTTCGCATCTGTTGTTTATAGACTCGGTCTTTGATAGGATAGGGCTGATCAGAGTAACCATCCCAGATAAATGGTGCTTTCATTCTACTTCCACTTTGCTACTGCTATAGTTCATACACGACTCCTCTCGTTGGTAGATTATAACCTATCTTACCCCAATGCCCTCAACCGCTTCCATATCTTATACTTACGGATGAGGTTGAGTGGCTTTCGCTTGATGGTATGATGGCGTAAGAAATCCAAGCAGGCCTCTACCACCCGTTGGCTAGAGCGTCCATCCGCATAGGGGTGGGTCTGTGCGATAAAGCCCTCTAGTGCCTCCATCACCTTGGGAGGTCGAGTCAGTGCCTCTCGAATCGCCCCCTCGATGGCGTGGGCATCGGTGATATTGATCATATAGGGTTGGGGTTGGTTGTTGTTGAGTGTGACCACGGGCTTGTGCTGTAGGACAAACTCTGTGATGGCAGAGGTGGTATCGGAGAGCATCACATCGGCACGCGTAAAGAGCGGAATCAACTCTGTGGTGTCATAGAAGTGAAAATACTCCCCCTCCATCGCCAAAAACTGCTCCACAATCTCCCGCTCCATCTTGGGGTGTAACACCGCGATAAACTCCCACTCCCCTAGCCTTGCGAGTCGGGCGATCTCTGCAACTGCGGTGGGGTTCTTGGCTAGACTAAGACGCGTGGTGAAGGTGGAGCTGATCATCACCACTTTACGCGGTGTAGAGGGTAGCGATCTAGGCAGGGGGAAGAGTGGATCGACCTTACTCCACCCCGTCTCGACCACCTCAAAGTGGCGGTGCTTGGCTTGTAGTGCCTTAAAGGGTATGGTGGTACTAGGGCCTTGGGTACAGTAGAGATCAAAAAAGCCTCGGATATTGAAATGCCCCTTCGCATTGGAGCGTTTGCCCACACTAAACCCATGAAAAATCTGCACCTTAATCCCACTAAAGAAGTGCGGGACGACATTGGTTGCAACCAGTACAACATCGGGCTGATAGTGCTTCACCTCTGCAACCGTATGAAGCACCCTAGCGGTTTGATCGAGATGGGCTTTGGTCGCAGGCTCATCACAAAACCAATGCACCACTAGTCCGCGTCGCTCTATCTCCACTTGGAGGGGGCGACAGATAGGGATACTGTAGGGTTGGGAGAGGTAGAGGAGAAATTTGGTCATCTCTCACCTCCCCTAGAGCATATTGCTAGTGATAGCATTATCATCATGGAAAGTATCCCACCCCTTAACCACCTCTTGCCACGCTCCATAACGATAGCTCAGATAGGCTTCACTCTCCTGAGGGATGAGATAGGATTTGCCATCAAAGGTGTGTCGCTTGAGGTGCTGATAAAAGTGTGCAGGGACAGATTTTTTCTTCTGCCCCACCTGCCAAAAGTACTCCCCCTCCTGCTCAAACTTGATAAAGATATCGAGTGCTACCTCCCCACGGATAAAGTGAAACTTACGGTTGCGTATTTTGATGATGCGTTTGATCCCCTTTTTAAACGGGGCATCATCTCGCTCAAACTCCTTAAACCAGACCATATAGCCTAGCTTACGGATCTCTCCCACTGCATCAAGTAGGGCATCATAGTAGGCTTCGGTGAGGGAGATATCCATATCGTTATCCCACGGAAGTAGACGATTTTCGCGTATGACCCCAAGGAGTGTCCCCCCCTCTAGCCAATACTCAATCCCTTTGTGATCAAGTAGATCTGTAACGCGTCGTAGCATCGTCAAGGCGATTGTGCCATTTTTCCCCTCAAGGGTGTATTTGCCTGCCATATTAGCCTTTCAATTGTTTCAATCGTTTTTTACGGGAGAGGTAGCGTTGTTGCTTCTCCAGATAGCCTTGTAGTAAGCCCCAAAGCTCCTCCACACGCTCCCCTGAGTGCTTCGCGTAGAGGGTGACTAGCGTGTAGTTATCCTCACGGTTGGAGGTCAACTTCGCGAGGCTCTTCATACGCAACGCACTATCAAGGCTCAAAAACTCCATACGATTGAGATCAATCAACGAGAAGTGATAGCCTCCCTCAAGTAGTTTGACCAAGATATTGCCTGGGGAGTAGTCGACATGGTAGACCCCTTTGGTGTGCAGGTCATAGGTAAAGGCGACAAACGCCTCTAGTATCGCCTCACGCCCCTCAAACGCAGGATCCTTCAAGACCGCTCGTATCTCAAAATCATACGCAAAGAGTCCACTAATATAGTAACTCTCCCCAAACAGAAAGCGGGAGGGGTACTCATGGTAGCCTATCGGGGTCGGGGTATTGACCCCTAGTGTGACAAGACGCAATCCATTCTCATAAGAGCGTTTCGCCTTGGAGGGGCGAAAGAAGCGGTAGATGAGTTGGTTGAGACGGTGGGGTATCTTAAAGGACTTCACTACATAGGTCTGCTCTTGGTGGGTGACCACCTTGAGGGTGTTGCGTTTGTGAAAGAGTGTCTCATTGCCCTCTTGGGCAAAATAGTGCTGTATATTGGCGACAAATGCCTCATCACGAGGGTTAGCGACTTCATATCCCATTATGGCTCCTCTAGTAGGGTGACAATACGCTCAGAGACCTGCCCATCGACCACCCCACAGATCGCTTGGGTGTAGGCGGTGCGTATGGCGTGATAGCGTTCAGGGTATTGGAGGTTTGCCTTGACCATGGTGACCATCTGGGCATAACTCTGGGCATTGTCCCCAATCTTACGGTAGCTCTCTATCCCCTGATCGAGACGGTTGAAGAGCTTTTTTGGGTTGAGGATATAGCTCCATCGGAGCTTCAAAAAGCGATTGAGAATGACAGGTTTATCCAGTGCCGTAAACTCAAAAATCGCTGAACTCTCATCGGAGATCATCACATCACACAGATGCAAAAAAGGTACCAAGGAGTACTCACTACTCTCACACACCACACAGTTGGGGTAACTCGCCCAGTGCCTAAAGCGTGCTTGCTGTTTGGCGTAGCGTTTGCGGTGAAGGCTGAGATAGTGCGGTTTGATAATGATATTGCACGCGTTAAAGTCCTGAGGAAAATCCATCGCCATCTTCTCGATAGAGGAGGGGTAAAAGGTGGGAGCGTAGAGAATCGTGGGCTTGGAGGGGTCGAGGTGGTACTTCTCTTGATAGTGGGTTTGTTCTGCCTCAGAGAAGTGTACAACCGCATCGAGCTTAGAGAAGCCCACCTTATGGAGCTTATGGGCAAATGCAGGATAGGCGTGACGCAAGGAGCTATCACGATACTCCCCCTCTACAAGGACGATATCAAACTCCTCCAACGCACGGGCATAGTTACAGTGTTTGGTTCCTACCCCATGATCCATAAAGAGTGTCGTCGCAGAGATCTGAGCGATAGACTCAAAGAAGTTGGCAAAGAAGATTGCATCTACCGTAGAGTCAAAGAGTTCTGACTCCTCCCATCCATAGTCTAGCCCCTCTCTCTGGGCTATCTCCTCCATCAGCACACTGTTTTGTTGGGTGCTAAGGATATAGCGTACCTGATCCCCCCGCTCCTCTAGCACCCTACCAATTGGTAAGAAGTGTGGAAAGTAGTAGGGGTAGGCGATATAAAATAGTACCGTGAGGGGCTTAGACATGAGGACTCCTTGGGGTCGTCGGCTCAGGGGTACCATACTCTATAGAGAGCAGATACATCACCATCACACTATAGCCATAAAATGGGATAAAGAACTTACTCGTAAAGAGTTCTGAGAGGCTAAAGAGTGTCACAATCGTCGTCACAATCAACACCACAAAGGGAGCGGAGTGACTCGCTAGGGCAATTCGAAGCTGAGTAGAGAGGATCCAAAGCAACAACACAAGCCCCACCACACCAAACTGCATAAACATAAACAGATACATATTGTGCGGATTGAACTGTCCTGAGCCATCACCTAGACACTGCTTAAAGAGCTGTTTGGCTTCGGGCTTACCTATGAGGCGTTGGAGTTCGAGGATACCATCACCTGAGCCGACCCCCAAGAGTGGATTGGCACGCCCAATCTGATAGGCGTAGTACCAAAACTCAAACCGACAGGTCAAGGAGCGTCGCTTGGTGGTATCTTGCTCTAAGACCTGAGCCTCAAGATCCATCGTCTTAATCACCTTGATTGTTGAGTCGACCTGATGCTTCACCTGAGGGAGAGTACCATACGCAAGCAGTGCGAAGAGTACCAACCCACCAATCATCCCCACAACCCCACGCCACGAGAGCCTAAAGTGATAGAGTATTACAATCGCCGTAGCAATAAAGAGGTTGATATAGCCCATCCGTGAACCACTCACCTCAAGGGTATAGACCATCAATAGTGCAAGCAGTACCATCACCCCTGTATGCCATGAGACAAGGGGACGGGTGGCGATACGGTCTAAGAAGTAACTATACGCAAAGATAAGCATCCCCGCAAGATAGACACGGTGGACATAGGGTGAGGTGTCGATAGTATAGGGGATATCGAGTAGACCCAAGGCGATCAAGCCTGTCATAATACCCGTCGTAATCAACGCCAACAGCATCGACCAGAGGTAGTAAGGGATAAACTTTCGCTGGTACATCGAGAGGGCTATAGGGACGATCAGATAGAGTAGTGGGCGTTCAAGTATCTTACGTCCTGCGTAGAAGTTCTCTGTCCAGAGTAACCCCACCACAAACATCCCCACAAAGAGCAGAAAAGTCCAGACAAGTTTATGAGATCTAATCCGCTCCCACTTTGCATGGAAATCTCCTGTCACAAGCCACAAAACCCCTAGCAGTACCAAAATCGCACGGCTCGCCTTATGGTCAAAAAAGAGTACAAATCCAAAGAGGATAATCAGCAGATTAGCAAAGAGATAAAGCTTTGGCTTCACACGAGTAGCATACATACCTCTCTACCCCTCAAGCCCAAAGTTTCTCTTAAAGGCATCACTCTGTGCCACCTCACTATAACGACCTATCTCCACAATCTCCCCTTGACTCATCACCACCACCTTATCGGCATGCTTGATGGTGTTGAGGCGGTGGGCGATGACAATGGAGGTCTTTGAGGCGATGATATGGAGAAGACTCTCTTGGATCATATTTTCGGTATCGGTATCGAGTGCAGAGGTCGCTTCATCCAAAACAAAAAGTGAGGCATCTTTATAGAGTGCCCGTGCGAGGGCAAGGCGTTGGCGTTGTCCGCCTGAGAGCTTCTTCCCATTCTCCCCTACCTTGTAGGCATCCTTCTGACTAAACCCATCGATAAACTCACAATGAGCCAATGCAACAGCTTGAGCATAGCGTGCCTCATCGTAGGGGAGTCCATAGAGGATATTCTCTTGGATGGTGGTGTTGAATGTCCCTGCACTTTGATTGACATAGGAGATGTGATCACGAATACTCGGTGCCATACGGGTGGTGATATCGATACCGTTGATAAGTATCTGCCCTGAGGTGGGTGTGCGAAACCCAAAGAGCAGGGTCAAGATGGAGCTTTTGCCCGCTCCTGTCTTGCCCACAAAGGCAAAGGTCTCATTCTCCTCTATGGTAAAGCTAAGATTTTTCAAGATCTCTTTATCTCCTATCGTAAGTGAAACCGCTCTAAATTCGATCTTCTTAATCGCCTCATCGAGTGGTGGGAGGGTGTGGTTCTCCTGTTTCATCTTGAGAATATTCTCTGTCCGCTTCACATAGGTGTCGAGGATATTGAGTACCAGTGCATTTTTGGTGACGACTTTAATCGGTGCATAGAGCATCATCAGAGCAGTCAAAAAAGCAAAGAAATCCCCCACGGTCATCCCATCTTCTATCACCAGTGTCCCCCCAAAGTAGACCACCGACGCAATCGCCAAGGAGACGAAAAACTCCATCGCAGGCGAGGTCGCCTCTTTGTAGCGAGAGAGCTTGAGCTGAAACTCTTTGTAGTACTCTAGTACCGTATCAAACCGCTTCTGCTCATACTCGGTGCGGTTGTAGACCTTGACAATATCGATATGGTTGAAGGTCTCATTGATACTATCGGTAAGTCCTGAGATCATCTTCTCCGCACTCAAGACATGCTGTTTGACCCGCTTGCCTAGATAGCGTACAGGGAGTATCACAATCGACGCAAAGAGAATCGCAAAGAGTGAGAGCTTCCAGTTGAGAAAGAGTATCATCCCCACCAGTGCAATAATCGTCATCACACTCACAAGGTAGTTGGGGAGGGTACGGGCGATGACATTACGCATATTGAGTACCGTCTGGATGATATGGGCATTGAGATCCCCTACGGTCTTGTTCTGTATCGTAGCAAACTCCGCATTGATCGCCCGACCAAACATCTCAGAGCGGATCGTCTTGGTCACCCCTATCCCGATACTTGTAGCCAGATAGATACTCAAAAAGCGGAAGATCCCCCGTGTCACAAAGAGGATAATAATCGCAAAAGGGATGAGTGTCAACATCGCTTCATTCTTATCCACAAAGATATTATTGAGGATAGGCTTCATCATATAGGCACCCAGTGCCGAGGTGATCGCCACCATCACCATCGAAAAGACCGCCCAGATGATACGCAGTTTATAGGTTTTTATATAGGGGAGTAGGAACTTTACTCCATACCATTTTTCATTTTTCATAGGCTCTCCTCTCCTTTAGCGTAAGGCACTCAACTGCTCTATCGCCCGATCGATATCCTCAAAGTCGATACCATTAAGTTGTGCTAAATCATACTCCCACCACGCCAAAGCAAGGAGTTTCTCAATCTGCTGAGGATCAAAACGATACCGTATCACCTTGGCAGGTACCCCCCCTACAATCGCGTAGGGTGGGACATCTTTGGTCACAACAGACCCCGCAGCCACAATCGCCCCATCCCCTATCGTTACACCTGCCTTGACAAAGACCAGAGAACCGATCCAGACATCATTGCCTATCACCGCCCCCTCAGGTGTATCAAAGGGCTTTTGAGCAAACCCATCACAATAGGGTTTATACTCAAAATGCTCTGCGATATTGTACTGTATCGAGGAGCTACTGAGCCAATCAATGGGGTGATCCACCGCTCCTATCTCACACTTCTTGCCAATAGAGCAGTACCGCCCCACACGCGTGGTGTAGAAGAGTGTGGTACCGTTATTAATATAGCTAAATGCCCCGATCTTCACCTTGGCTCGGATATCAACATTGGCATAGAGGGTCACAGGGGCTTCAAGCTGTGCCTTTTTATGGAGATAGACCGAGGGAGCAATACGGTTATTGTTTTGTGATAAGTCACGCTTCTTACTCCCCACTGCACACGGGGTGATACCCCTTCGTACGACACGGCAGAGCTCTTTTTTGATCTTAGTGAGCATAGAGTTCTCTAAGTGCATCCACTAATACATCAACATAGGCGCGATCCATCTCACCCATATGAGACACCCTAAAGATTGTCTCTTGAAGTGCCCCGCCATTGGGACAGACCATCACCTTGGCATCACGCTCCAACGCATGGACAATCTCACTCGCTCCCCACCCATCAGTTGGCGTAAGTGTTGTCATAGCATTGGGCATAAAGGGGGTATAGGCTCGGAGTGGTAACCCCTTGATCTGCTCTCTGAAGTAGGTCGCCATCTCTTTGGCTCGTTGGATCGTCGCCTCAACACCCCCCTCTCGCTCGATCTGCTCCAAGCGTGCAAGAAGCTGAAGGAGTATCGTCACCGCAGGGGTGTAGGGGGTCTGTCCCCGCTCCCCATCTTTGAGGTAGTTTTTGAAGTTGAAGTAGTGACTCTGCACCTCTCCTATCTTGGCGATCGCTTTGGGGTTGAGGACAACCATCGTCAGCCCAGGAGGGAGTGCCAAGCCCTTTTGACTACTCAAGATCACCGTATCGATATGGTGCTGTTGCATATCGATAGGATCGGTGACAAACATACTAATCGCATCGACGATATTGAGGAGATTATGCTTGTGACAAAATGCTCCAATCGCTGGGAGATCATAGAGATGCCCCACACTGGTCTCATGGGCATTGAGCACCAACGCAGTGTACTCCTCTCCCCTCACCCATCTCTCAATATCACTGAGGTTTCCCTCTGTAACAGGCAGGACATCATGGGGGACATGGTAGCTTTCACACAGATCAACAAAACGCGCACCAAATCCCCCACCATTGACCACCAACGCATGATCCTCCGCACCGAGTAGGTTCATCACCACCGACTCCATTCCCGCTGTCCCTGAAGCGGTCAAGAAGATCACCCGACTCCCCGTAGGAGCATTGAGCATCTTAAGCAGATACGCCTCACAGCGGTGTACCACTTGGGAAAATTCACTATTTCTAAAGTAAGGTGTCTGCTTCGCACCTATTGCGAGTATCTCCTGTGACATCTTCACAGGGCCTGGGGTAAAGATGGCGTAATCTTCATATATCATTGGGATGCTCCTTATTGTATTGGACGACGATTTTATTGAGTTCTAGCATATCGTAGTGGGTGAGTCGTGCGGACTCTATCTCCCCTCGTTGGATCAAGGTCACAAACTCTGCAATCATATAGCGAAGTCCATCCCCCTCAAACTCATAAGAGAAGTGATACTCTTTGTGTGGATCTTCAAACTTGAAGTAGAACTCTTTGGTAAGCCACCACGGAGCGGGGATATAGAGATACCCTTTGGTACCAGAGATCACCGCATTGCCATCGGACTTCATCTCTATCCCCACAGTAGCCAGACCAATCACCCCTTTTTTGTGTGTGGTGATGACACGGTTGCTACTATCATACCCCTGCGTCTTCTGATCAAAAAAGGTGATACTCTTGCTCTCTCCTGCGATCTTCTGCACCAACAAAGAGGGGTAGGAGATGAGCAGATTTGTCGCACCATTTTGAATATACCGCTTAGGAAAGCCTCGCTCTTTGTAGAGGGAGGTGAAGGTACTTCTCACCTCTTTTATCTCCCCTATCACCCCACTCTTAAGCTCGGACAACATGGTATTAAAGGCAGGGGCAAAGGCGGTTTTGAGTGCCATAAGAAGCAGTCGATTCTGCTCTTTTGCCAACACAAAAAGCTCCTCAGCCTGCCCCTCCTCTAAGACCAGAGGATTTTCACATAGAACATGTTTTTTCTGCCTAAGTGCTAACTTGATCTGTGCGTAGTGGTGTTTGATATCGGTTGCGATATAGACCGCATCGATAGAGGAGTCTAAGAGATCAGCGTAGGAGTCGTAGAGTTCAGAGAGGAGAAACTCCTCTTGAAACTTACGCCGTGCTTTGGGCTTCTGGGAGTAGAGGGCGACCGCTTTGGCACTAGAGACAAAGGAGAGCTCCCGCAAAAACCGTCTACTATCTCCATTGGCACCCACAATCCCAATCTTAATCGTATCGATCTGCTCATTACGTAGCTTGGTACTAGAGATCCCCTCGGTACGAGGGAGATAGACCACTTGGGTATAGGCGTTGAGATAGTCAAACTTCCCTACCCAGTCATCCCCAATCACAAACTTATCGATACCATACTTCTGCATATCTTCGACTTTCTGTTTGGCGTGGGTTTCGAGTATCACCTCATCGACAAAATCGAGCCGTCGCACCGCCTCTAGTCGCTCCTCTTGACTCTGAGAGACATGCAACTTTCCACGCGATCGGTCATAATCCTCACTGGTCACCCCTACAATGAGATAGTCCCCTTGGGCTTTGGCTCGTGTGAGGATATTGATATGTCCGATATGGAGCATATCGTAGGTACCATAGGTGATGATCTTGGTTATCTTTTTTTGCTTCTTACTGCTTGCCAAAGTCATCTCCTTGCTGGGTGATACACTCACTCTCATCCCATGAAACATCAGGGGTCTGCCACGCACCATAGATCGCGGTGAGATAGGCTTCATAGTTTTTGGGAATGGTACACTTCAGGTGATAAAAATCGATCTCAATCAGCCCCCCCTCCAAGAGATCCTTAGGGATACTCTGGACACGATTTTCTGCCATCCAATAGAGTGACCCCTCCTTCTCATACTTAAAGAAGATATCCATGGAGTTGTACCCCGCTTTGCGTTTGCGTAGTAGTCCACTGGTTCGGCTATTGCGTATCTCAGCCAATCGGTAGTAGTAGGGGTCTGTGAAGTCTATACTGTCGACAAAGACACTGAGTGAGGGATTCTTTTGGAGTTTGAGTTTGCGGTTTTTGATACTCCGATAAAAAGAGACCACCCACCCGTGAAGCCCCTCTGCTCGTAGGTCTTTGAGTACCTCTTGTATCTTGTGATAGTCACACTCATCTACCAACGAGATATCGACATCATCATCCCACGGGATAAAGCCCTTCTCTCGTACGGCTCCCAAGAGCGTCCCAAAATCCAAATAGTAGGCGATATCGTGTGCCTTAAGTACCGCGATACTCTTCTCTAGTATCGCTAAGGAGTTGGTGACATTGTGTGGATATTTAAACTGCTTTTGCTCTTTGCGTTGTGCTCTTCGTTTGGCTTTGGATAGACTCAATACTCTCATAAACACTCTCCTTGTAGTTGTGTTGGACTCTCATCTTCTCTCCAGGTACGGTTGGGGATCTGCCACTCGCCATAGAGCTGACTCAAGTACGCCTCATACGCCACAGGTACACTACACGAGATACCACAAAAATCAATCTGCTTCACCCCCTGCTCTAGCAGTGAGGCATCGATACGGTTGATGCGACCATCTGCAAGCCAGTAGAGTCCCCCCTCAAAACTATATTTAAAGAAGATATCCATCGTCGTATTGCCCCGCCCAAAGATCCAAAACTTATTGGTACGAAGCTTAGCAATCTGAAAATCCTCATCCGATGCAAAGGAGATATGCTCATGAAAAATAGGGTTGTGGTTTTTGCGACGCTTCTCTCTAGAGCTTCGGAAGGTAAAGAGATAGGTGCGGTAGCGATAGCGTTTCTGTATCTCTCTTAGCACCTCTTGAGCTTTGGGGTAGTCGGAGGGGTTGAGCAGGCTGATATCGAGATCATCATCCCATGGGATCAATGCCCCCTCACGCATTGCACCCAAAAGTGTCCCAAAATCCAAATAGTAGGCGATATGGTGTGCGTCTAGTGTCGTCACCACCGCCTGAAGCATCTTCAGTGCCTCCACTACATTCTCTTGATGTATAAATCGTTTATCTGCCACAACTCCCCCTCACACTTTAAGATCTATATTTTATCTAACAAACACTTAGCCCCTCTCTTTAGAAGTGGTGCTTGAGTCCTACCATCACCTTATCACTATCGAAGTAGAGCAGTAGTGGCGTCTCTCGCTTATATGCCCAATACCCAGAGGCAAACCCGACCAACGCCCCAATGAGGACATCACTCTGCCAGTGGGCTTGGGCTTTGAGCCGTCCTCCCATCTGATGGAGAGGAAATGCCCAGAGCAGGTGTACCCACGGTGACTCCTCTTGATACTCCAAAATATAGGGGGTCACCAGTGCAGTCATCCCCGAGACATGCCCACTAAAGAAGCTCTTACCTCCACTAAACCACTCTGAGGAGCTATCGGAGTCACGAGGGCGTAGGCGACCTGTCCCACGCTTAGCGATCTCAGCAATCAACTGACTCATAATCCCCGCATCCAGACTCTTCCAAGAGGTTCGTCCAAAGCGACTCTCTGTCCCCTCATAGAGAGCCGTTGCGACAATCCCTACCGTAGCGATTTTGGGAATATCATAGTGTGCCCCCCAGAAACCACTCTCATCGAGCTTCACTTTGTGGTCAAACTCCCATGAGAGGAGCAGACTCACGCCCAACACCATCACACCGATCACTCGACCCATCATCTTTAGCATACTATCTTCCTCTATTTCCATCGTTTGTGCATCCAAAACCACTGCTTGGGGTAGGTACGCATCACCTGCTCCATCACCTTGGCTTGGGCTTGTGTCATCACTATCAAGTCTCGCTCTTGATCTTCACTCTTGATGGGGGGGAGTGGCTCATAGATCGTCACATGGTAGTTGATATAGTCATCGGTATGGATAAACGCAGGGATCAGTGCCACCCCAAACTTGCGTGAGAGTATCGACGCGAGTGGGGTATGGGTCGCAGGATAGCCAAAGAGCTTCACTCCGATGGAGAACTTCTTGCGTATCGCCTGATCGATCAAGATCCCTACGGCTTTGCCTTGAGAGAGTGCCTTAAGACACCCCTTCATCGCCCCTTTTTTATAGACCATCTCGACATTGAAGCGTTCGCGGTTGGCTTTGAGTACCTCATCCATCACCGCACTATCGAGCTTCCGTCCTACCCCCACAAGGGTGAGATCAAACTTCAGAGCAATCGCTTGGGAGAGCAGCTCCCAGTTGCCTTGATGCCCCGTCACAAAGATGATCTTCTGCCCCTGATCCTGATAGGCACGGACAATCTCCTCCCCCTCAAAGGTCACATTCTCTAGTACCTCTTGGGGAGTCAACCGCTCCCGCTTGATAATCCCAAAGAGGGTATCGATGAGATTGACAAACGCCTCTACCCCTATCGTTCGCTTCTGCTTGATCGTCAAGGTATGTGCAAATGCCAAATCAAGATTGTGGTGGATAATCGCCCGATGTTTGGCACTCACCCCATACGCAATCCACGCCAATCCACGCATCAATCCACGCACCATCCACGCAGGCACTATCCACAACACCACCCCAAAGAGACGGTAGATCCCCAAGTAGAGCCAATCAATCACCCAAAAGCTCCTTGGCAATGGTGACAATCTCAGCTACAGCAATCTCCTCAATAGAGAAGTCTTGCTTATTGAGCTTGTAGGGGTTGACCCTACTAGAGGAGTTGACCACGCGGTTGATGGGGGTTTCGTAGACACGGTTGATCGGTGTGGGACCAAAGATTGTGATGGAGGGGATATTGAGTCCCCACGCCATATGCGTAGGTCCCGTATCGTTACCAATCAGCAGATCAGCGTGAGCGATCAGGGCTTTGAGGGCATTGAGATTGAGTGGGGGGAGTGCTGTAGCGTAGCGACTCTGTTGCGCGATCCACACTGCACGCTCCCGCTCCGTCTCACTCCCCCACACCACAAGGATATTGGCACGCAGTGCATCTGCAATCTGAGCAAACTTCTCTTTGGGGTAGTTGCGACTCTCCCAAGTCGAGCCAATCACGAAGATCACCATAGGGGTATCCTCACGCAGATAGGGGACAATCTCAGGAGCCTCCTCATAGAACAAAAAGGGCTTCTTAGCTTGAATCATCGCGGGGGTAATCTCCACACCAAGAGGCTCAGAGAGGACTTTGGCATTGCGGTCAATGGTATTGGCATCATAGGCGATCGTCACTTTTTGGGTGTAGAGGTAGGAGGCGATGCCCTCTCGGATAGAGGATTTGGAGAAGCCTGCTCTGCGTTTACCAAGGAGCATGGTGGTAAGTGCCGATTTGATTAGTCCTTGGGCATCGATCACCAGATCGTAGTGATTTTGGGCATAGGCTCTGACCTGTCGAACCTGTGCAACGAGTGCTTTTTTATCTTTTTTGATCGCTTTGAGGTTGAGTGGTAGGATATGGTCAATATCGGGATTGCCCTCTAGCACCTTGGCAAACCCCGCCTCAACAACCCAATCGATCTCTAGCTCTGGATTGGCACGCTTGAGATACTGAAGTGCGACCATTGCATGGATGATATCCCCCATGGCTGAGAGTTTGACAATCGCGACTTTCATACGCTCCCCTAGTTTTTGTTTTTGATATTTTACCCAAATTTAACTATTTTGGATATAATCGCATCTATTTAATACAAGGAGTCGCACCGTGATAGGCATCGTCGATTACAATATGGGAAATCTCGCTTCTGTTATCAACGCATTTGCAAAAGTAGGTGCCGATATCCAACTAGAGCGTGACCCCAACCAACTACACCGCTATGATAAACTCATCCTCCCTGGCGTAGGTGCCTATGCCGATGCGATGGAGCATCTGCGTAGCAATGGCATGGATAAAGCAGTCATCGCCTATGCCCAGAGTGGCAAACCCCTCCTAGGGATCTGCCTTGGGATGCAACTCCTCTTTGAGAGCTCTGAGGAGTTTGGCTCTACCCAAGGACTCGGACTCATTGAGGGAAAAGTCGTGGCGTTTGATAAAGCGAAGTTTGACCACAAAAGCAAAGTACCCCATATGGGTTGGAATGAACTCTTCCAACACCACCATACACCACTATTTGAGGGGCTAGAAGAGGAGTTTTACCTCTACTTTGTCCACTCCTTCCACGCCGTATGCGATGAACAGTACGCTATAGGCAAGACCTTTTACGGCTATGAGTTTGTCTCCGCAGTCCAAAAAGAGAACATCTACGGTATCCAACCCCACCCCGAAAAGAGCCACGAAAACGGGCTTAAAATCATAGAAAATTTTGTCAACCTATAAGCGAGTATCTCCATGACCCCACACTTTATCACACGCATCGAGATCGATAACTTTAAGTGCTTTAAGAAGTTCAAAGCAGAAAGCTTTGGTCGGGTTAACTTGATAGGTGGGAAGAATAATGTGGGGAAGACGGCCTTTATGGAGGCATGTTCAATCAATGTCTATTCACAAGATATTGAGTCTATGACAATGGCATTAAGAAACCCAAAATATAGAAGAGAAAAGTTAAACCTTTTGAAAGAAACCTATAGTGAAAACGATACAAAACAATTTATTGAACAGATTAATGGTTTTTTTGCTCAAAGTAATATAAGAAAAGTACTGTTTGATTGGTTTATAGATGAGATAGAGCAAGAGCATGAGGTTCGTGGATGTCTATAAGAATTTTTGTGGAGGGTAATGATGATAAGAAATTCATCATTACTCTATTAAATGATTTAAAGAAAGATAAAGAGATAGAAGTTCAAGATAATATTAATTTTAATGCATATATTGAGGTAATGGGTTGTAAATCACATCTTCTTGATCACTCAAATGCTTGTTTTATGGAATTAAAGGATAAATTAAAATGGACTATACCTATAGATAATTATATCTTCAGTAAAAACTTAGACTATTTTTTAGTAGAAACAATAAATACAAAAGCGTGTTATGAATATTTTGATAAATTAATAGCGTGTTTAGATGTAGAAAAACTAAAACTAAACAAAAAACCGATAGCAAATTTATATAGAGATTTATATCCTTATCCTCAATTTGATTTTAAAGATAATAAATTCAACGAACTAAAAACCAAACTAAAAAACTTATTTAAGGAACAAAACTAACATGACCATACTACCAGCCATAGACCTCAAAGACGGGAAAGCCGTACGACTAAGCAAAGGACTCATGGAGTCTGCCAAGATATACTCAGATGAGCCGTGGCAGGTTGCCAAGCGATTTGAAGAACTTGGGAGTGAGTGGGTACACCTTGTTGACCTAAACGGTGCGTTTGCAGGACAGCCTGAGAACCTAGAGCAGATTCGTAAGATCCGAGCCAACTGTAACCTCAAGCTAGAGCTTGGTGGGGGGATTCGTGATGAGGAGACGATTAAGATGTATCTGGAGTTGGGGATTGATAGACTTATCCTTGGCTCTATCGCGGTCAAAGATGCTCAGTTTGTCAAAGATATGGCAGCGAAGTACCCTATCGTCGTGGGGATTGATGCGATTGATGGGATGGTAGCTGTAGAGGGTTGGGCTGAGACCTCTGATATGAAAGCCACCGACCTAGCCCGTGCCTTTGCCGACTGTGGCGTAGAGGCGATTATCTGTACGGATGTGGGGCGTGATGGGATGATGACGGGGGTCAACTTGGAGTTTACCAAAGCGATCCAAGAGGCTTCAGGGCTTGAGACGATTGCGAGTGGAGGACTCAAAGATATGAGTGATATTCATGGGCTTATCGACGCGGGGATTGATGGGACGATTGTCGGTAAGGCATTTTATGAGGGGACGCTTGAGCTTGAAGAGGCGTTTGGAGTTGCCAATGCATAAGCACTACTATGAGCTGACCATTACACTCGATAGCGATCTTGTGGAGTTTGTCGCGGACTTTATCGGGACACTCTCCTCTGATGGGATAGAGCTTGGCAGAGGGGAGATTGTCGTACGCAGTGAGTCTGATGTCACCTTTATCCAAGAGGCACTCACCAAGCTTGCCACAGAGCTAGGCGAAGGGGTCACCCTCTCTAGCCATATCGAGCAGAAGGAGAATGTCGACTGGATCAAGCAGTATCAAGACTCTATTGAGCCTATCTTAGCAGGCAAGTTCTATATCTTCCCTAGCTGGTACCCACCCAAAGAGGATGCTATCAATATCAAGATCGATCCTGCCCTCGCCTTTGGTTCAGGACACCATGCGACGACCTTCTCCTGCTTGGAGGCGGTGAGTCGTTATGTCACGCCGAGTCACCATGTGGTAGATGTAGGATGTGGATCGGGTATCTTAGGGCTTGCGTGCTGTAAGCTTGGAGCAACGGTTGATCTGTGTGATACCGATCCACTCTCCGTGGAGAGCTGTGAGCAGAACTTTATCCTCAACCAAGAGCAGTACCACAAACTCTGGGAGGGTTCTATCCACCAAGCAACGCATACCTATGATGTCGTCATCGCCAATATCATCGCTGATGTACTCAAATTTATCGCAAAAGATCTCAAAAAATCTGCCAAAGAGGGAGGGATACTCATCCTCTCAGGCATCCTTGATACCAAGGAGAAGAAGGTGACAGAAGCGTTCAAGGAGCTTACCCTTATCGAAAAAATCGTCAAAGATGAGTGGGTCACACTTGTCTATAAGAAGGAAACCAATGGCTAACTCTAACAACCAAAACAACAATAACAACAACTTTTTTAACAACAATCCACTACTGGCATTTGCCCTCTTCTCTATCATCATTATTATGCTTTTTAAATCCTTCGTAGGAGAGGGAGAGGGGCTAGAGACGATGATGGGCAACACAAACAATGTGGCTCAAACCAAACAGGTCAAATACTCTCAAATCAAAGCAGAGATCGCCAAAGGGGGAGTAGAGAGTGTCAAACTCACCCCTACGACAATCGAAGCGATTGCCAATACAGGGAGCCACAAAATACGCTTTGTGGCTCAAAATGTCCCCACTTATGATAAAGAGCTTATCCCCCTCCTTGAGGAGAAAAATATCACCTATGAGGGGGTTATGGGGGGAGGCTTTATCCAAGAGCTTATCAGTATGATGCTCCCGATCTTGATCTTCTTTGCGATCTGGATCTTCTTGGCACGCAAGATGTCCAAGGGGATGGGCGGAGGTATCTTGGGTGCAGGTAAAGCCGATGGGCTAATCAATGCCGAAAAGCCCGATACGAAGTTTGATGATGTCCAAGGGGTCGAAGAGGCGAAAGATGAAGTCAAAGAGATTGTCGACTTCCTCAAATACCCTGAACGCTATATGGAGCTAGGGGCGAAGATCCCCAAAGGGCTTCTGCTTGTCGGACCTCCAGGAACGGGTAAAACCCTCCTTGCCAAAGCTGTTGCAGGAGAAGCAGAAGTCCCCTTCTTCTCCGTGAGTGGTTCAGGCTTTATTGAGATGTTTGTCGGAGTGGGAGCGAGCCGTGTGCGTGACCTCTTTGCCCAAGCCAAAAAAGAGGCTCCCTCTATTATCTTTATCGATGAGATCGATGCGATAGGAAAGAGCCGTGCGAGTGGTGGACAGATGGGGGGCAATGATGAGCGAGAGCAGACACTCAACCAACTCCTAGCAGAGATGGATGGCTTTGGTACGGATACGCCTGTCATCGTCCTTGCAGCGACCAACCGCCCTGAGACACTCGATGCAGCCTTGCTTCGTGCGGGGCGTTTTGATAGACAGGTACTCGTAGACAAACCTGACTTTGATGGGCGTTTGGCTATCTTGAAGGTACACAGTAGTGATGTGAAGCTCTCCAAAGAGGTGGACTTGGAGATTGTTGCCAAGCAGACTGCGGGACTCGCAGGGGCAGATCTTGCCAATATCATCAATGAGGCAGCCCTCCTTGCGGGACGCTTCGATAAAAAAGAGATCGAGCAGGCGGATCTTCTTGAATCGATCGAACGCTCCTTTGTAGGACTAGAGAAGAAGAACCGTAAGATCTCGGATGTTGAGAAACGCATTGTCGCCTACCATGAGAGTGGACATGCCCTCATGGCAGAGCTGAGCAAAGGGGCGACCCGTGTCACCAAAGTCTCTATCATCCCTAGGGGCTTGGGTGCATTGGGCTATACCCTCCACCTCCCTGATGATGAAGATCGCTTCCTCAAACAGAAACATGAACTCCTAGCAGAGGTCGATGTCCTGCTTGGGGGGCGTGCCGCAGAGGAGATCTTCATCAAAGAGGTGAGTACAGGAGCGGGCAATGACCTTGACCGTGCTACGGCTATCCTCAAAGATATGATCTCCGTCTACGGGATGAGTGAAGTAGCAGGACTCATGGTACTCAAACGCACAGAGAACTCCTTCCTTGGGGGTGGTATGGCATCTACAGACTACAGCCAAAAGACCGCTGAGGCGATCGATGTAGAGATCCGCACCACACTCAATGAACGCTACGCCTTTGTCAAACAGACCTTGAGAGACTACCATCAAGCCATTGAAAATATGGCACAGATACTCCTTGATGTTGAGGTGATTGAGGGTGACAGAGTACGCTCTATCATCCAAGCGTATGAAGAGGAGCAGGGTATGACTAGCCGTCTAGCACATCCAGACAAACCCAAACCAACACCCCCCTCAAAGTAGCGGGGGTTCACTCTCTTGTGATTTTATCCCATTTAGTGTATACTTACACCAAATTATGCAGGAGAGCTTTATGAAAACAACCATCATACCACAGACTATTTTCACTCCAGATACTCCCCTTCTGCTACTGCTTACACTCTAATCGTTTAAAACGATCCAATTTCCCTTTTTACAACTTCCAACTATTAGTTTCTAATAACCACATTTTAGGTAAAATTAGACAATTTACAGCCACTTCTAGTGGTCTTTATACAACAAGGTAACACAATGAGTCCAGAGACGATTAAAATATTTGATACAACACTAAGAGATGGTGAGCAGAGCCCAGGGGCTTCGATGAACACCGAAGAGAAGATACAGATCGCTGCACAGTTGGAGCGGTTGGGTGTCGATATCATCGAAGCGGGGTTTGCTGCGGCTAGTCCAGGGGATTTTGATGCGATAGAGAAGATCGCCCAACGCGTCACTACCTCTACCATCTGCTCCCTCGCCCGTGCCATCGATAGCGATATCAAATCCGCAGGAGAGGCGATAGCCAAAGCCAAGATGAAGCGTATCCACACCTTTATCGCGACCTCCTCTATCCATATGGAGCATAAACTCAAGATGACCCCTGATGAGGTGATTCGTCGTGCGGTGCGTGCGGTATCCTACGCACGCACCTTTGTGGAGGATGTTGAGTTTAGCTGTGAGGATGCGGGACGCTCCGATATGGGCTTTATGAAGGAGATCAGTGACGCAGTGATAGAGGCAGGGGCAACGACGATCAATCTCCCCGATACGGTAGGGTTTCGACTCCCCTCTGAGATCGGAGCGATGGTCAAGGAGATGAGTGAGTACACCCGTGGTAGAGCTATCATCTCTGTGCATAATCACAATGACTTGGGCTTAGGGGTTGCCAACTCTCTTGAGGCAGTGGTCAATGGTGCAAGACAGGTTGAGTGTACGATCAATGGTCTAGGAGAGCGTGCGGGGAATGCTGCCTTGGAGGAGATCGTCATGGCACTCAAAACCCGTAGTGATATCTTTGCCAATTACACTACAAACATCAATACCACAGAGATCTACCCCTCTAGCCGTTTGATTGCTAGTATCACAGGGATTGAGCCACAACCCAACAAAGCCATTGTCGGGAAGAATGCCTTTGCCCATGAGAGTGGTATCCACCAAGATGGTATGCTCAAAAACAAAGCTACCTATGAGATCATCACCCCTGAGAGTATAGGACTCGTCAAAGATGACACCTTGGTACTTGGCAAACACTCAGGGCGTGCCGCATTTAAAGATAAGTTAGCCAAGCTCGGGTTTATCTTGGATGAGGAGGCACTCAACGCTTCATTCGCACGCTTCAAGATCATGGCTGATAGAAAAAAAGAGATCTATGATGATGACTTAAGAGCCTTAGTCACCAATGAGATGACCAAAGCAACACAGATCTATGAGCTTCTCTCTTTGCAGTTGATGGACTGCTCTGATGGGGTTCCCTCTGCTGCGGTAAAAATCAAGACCCATAAAGATGAGATTATCGAAGCGGGGATTGGTGCGGGGACAATGGATGCGATCTTTAAGACCATTGACCGTATCTCAGGCTATGAGGGACAGCTTCTTGACTACAAAGTCAAATCCGTCAGCCAAGGCAAAGATGCCCTTGCAAGTGTCACCGTCAAAGTCTCCTTCAATGGAGAACCTGCTATCATAGGACATGGACTCAATATCGATACCATGCTAGCGAGTGCGAGAGCCTATATCGGTGCGTTAAATAGCTACCTTAGTATGGAGGGGAAACTCAAGTCACGCCATAGTGACAGCTCCAAAACAGTCTAACCCCTAGGGGTTTCTCCTCTGAGAAGCCCCTCCCCTCGTGCTACATATACTTTTTGAGTACCTTAGGGATCTCAATGGTACCATCTTCATTTTGATAGTTCTCCATAATCGCCACAATCGTACGCCCTACTGCCAACGCAGAGCCATTGAGTGTATGGACAAAGCGGTTCTTCTTCCCCTCTTTGAATCGAATCTTTGCACGGCGTGCTTGGAAGTCTCGGGTATTGGAGATAGAGGAGATCTCACGGTATTGGTTTTGTCCAGGGAGCCACACCTCTAGATCTATCGTCGTCGCGGCAGAGAAGCCCAAGTCTCCACCACACAGCTCTACCACCCTATGGGGTAGCCCAAGTTGGGTGAGGATATCCGAGGCATTGGCTACCATCATTTCAAATACCTCTTGACTCTTATCAGGGTGAGCAATCGCTACCATCTCTACTTTGTTAAACTGATGCTGACGGATAATCCCACGGGTATCGCGTCCTGCACTTCCTGCCTCTTTACGAAAGCATGGGGTATACCCTGTCATAAGAAGCGGTAGCTCCTTTTCAGAGAGGATCTCATCGTGGTAGAGATTGGTTAGGGGAACTTCTGCGGTAGGGATAAGGTAGAGATCCTCCTCCTCAATCTTATAGAGATCCTCCTCAAACTTTGGAAGCTGTCCTGTCCCTTGAAGCATGGTTGCATTATTGAGGAAAGGGACAGAGTGTTCGATGAAGCCTTGTTTGGCATTGCTATCTAAAAAGAAGTTGATCAACGCTCTCTCTAGCCGTGACCCCTCTCCACGCAAGACAGAGAAGCGAGAGTGTGCGAGTTTGACCCCTCGCTCAAAGTCGATCCACCCATTCTGCTCTCCTAAGTCCCAATGCTCTTTTGGGGTAAAGGAGAACTCTCGTGGCTCTAGTACACGACGAAGCTCTACATTGTCTGACTCATCTGCCCCTTCAGGGACATCATCATCAGGGAAGTTTGGCATAGAGAGTGCCACTGTAGCGAGTGCTTGTTCTGCTTCTCGTACCGCCTCTTGGAGTGGTACCATTGCCTCTTTATTGGCATCGACTTTGGCTTTAAGCTCAGTGATATCTCTACCCTCTTTTTTGTACTGACCAAAGAGCTTAGACATACTATTTTGCTCGGCTCTGAGTAGTTCGAGATTCGCATTGAGCTCTTTAAGCGTCTGAAATAGGGTTTGAAGAGTTTGGAGCGTAGCAGATGCTACCCCCTTTTTTTGAAGCTTTAGACTCGCCTCATCAAAGTTTTTTTGTAGGTATTTTAAATCGATCATTCTATCTGCCTCTCTATGGGTTTAGTAGTGGCATTATAGTCAAAAAAAGGTAAGGGGAACGCTATGCCCCCCTTGGATGGAGAAAAGGTTAAAACTCCTGAGATGGGAAGATATCTTTGATTGTTATGTAACAATCTTTACTTCCTGCTTCGACTTTATAGACGACATATGCCTGTCCATCGTAGTTACCATAGTTGACACACGCAGTCGTTGGATCATCATCTTCATCTACACAGACCGTATTGTCACACTTTCGTGCATCATAGCTATTACTTGTAGCAGCCACATCGATAGTTTTACACTCTCCCGTATAGAGCAGGTCATATCGAAAGTGAGCATTGCGGTAGCGTTCAGGGGCATTTTTATGCCAAATATCAAACTGTACATATTCTGTAGTATCCTGTTTGACCGTATAGCCCTCTTCAGGGTTCTGTACGAGTTCTATCCCTCGTAGTGTATGTTTCACCGCCTCCCCAATACGCGTCTGCTTACCTGTATCGGGTTGGATTCCATCGAGATTGACCCAGATCATAGGGTCTTTTCCTGTGAGGTGATAGTCATACTTATAAGAGACGATGACTGTCCCCTCTTCATCAAGCTGATAGCTCTCTGAGCTAGTCGTACCAACCCACTCACGCCCATCCTCAAGACACTGATCTTGATAGTAGTTGTGTCCTACCGCGTAGTAGAGTTCACTTCTATCGACACCATAGTAGCCATCTTGTAGCGTGAGGGTATGGTTATCTGTTCCTTTGAGTATATCCCATTTTCCCATCGCCTCATAGGCCTTCTTCGCACCAAAGACAACGAGTTTATCCGTATTGTTCCCTTCCCCATTGACATACTGAAAGACATCTGAGCGATCATTAATCGTATCTTCAAAGTTGGTTGTACCACTATCACTATCTCCAAGCGTATCGATAATACCAGAAGCATCCCCTGCCTCAATACTACTCTTACCATAGAAGAGTCGGCGGGTCTTATAGCTCTCTTTATCCGTAGACTCTTTACCATCTACTGCATACCCCACAATCGCTCCTAGAGAGATATTGGGACGGGTATTGACTTGGTTTCCATACTCATCTTCGACTGAGATAGCCAACTTCTCGATATACTTGGCACGGCTTGAGTCTTGGTCTGTCCCAACATAGGAGATACTGATCGCAGAGGGGGGACCTGAGAAGACCATCACATTGATCGTCATCTCCAAGGTTTTAGCATCGCCATTGGCATCTTTGAACTCCATGGTGATATGCAGTGGTACCAAGCCTGAAGTCTTATTGGACTTGAGGGTAAACTTACTGCTATTTTCTGTGGCTATCTCTAGCTCTTTAACCTCTGTTGCAGGGGTAGTACTCGTATCGAGGATCTTAGCGACAAACTCATTCTCTGTAGCTACCGTAATCTTGGTGATATTCTCATCGGTGAGATCAACGGCTTTTCCACTAGAGTCTTCGGCTCGAAGCAGTACAGAGAAGACCTTCTCTTTGGCAGGGATCCCCATCTTAAACTCACTATCTGCTGTGATAATATCAAGCGTATAGTTACGGTTGACAAAGGTACTTTGAGGCATCTCATACTTCACGGTCATCGTCTGCTTATCGGCACTATTGTCTGCGTGATAGAACTTAAAGATACTCTGAGTATCTCCACTATTGATAAGGCTTTGGAGATTGGCTGGACCACTATACTTAAAGAGTGCGATCCCTTGCGCATCTACATCGATACTATAGGCTTCAAACTGTCCTACATCAACCCCAGTCAAGACCTTGGTTGGGAGTTCGACTTTGACTGTCCCTTGACCATAGGGTGCCATATCTTTAAAGGCTTGGATACGGATCTCAATTTGTGCTGCACTGTTGTCTTTGAGAGTGATTACCTTTTGTGCATTGGGTACCACGACGATAGGCAATGCCGTATTGACCACAGAGATATTGGCATCGGCAAAGAGAATCTTCATCTTAGCACTATCAATTGTTCTACCATTGGCATCAAAGACCACATCAAACTCATAGCTCTTACCGATAAGCGTATCAATCGATGCAGGAGCGGTATAGATAAAGTTGGCAAAACCATTGGCATCTGTCTTAACCGCTTGTTTCTCGATCTCCCCATAGTTGGTACTATACGCCAAGATCTCAATCAACTGATCTGGCTCACCTTTGAGCTTCTTATTGATAAGCTGGATTTTAAGTGGATACTTCTCTGCTGGCTTATCAATCACCGTCACAGAGGGGATATTATAAAACGCATAGTCCCCCTTGACAATTGGTACTTCAGGATCAATAGGCTCTGTCGTACCCTCATCCCCTACACTACCATTTATATCGATTGTATCTATAATAGGATCCGCTTTGGTATTACTCCCACAGCCAGAGATCCCCATAAGCCCCAAAAGAAGCATCAGTGTTATTATATAGTTTTTCATTACGGTTCCTTACTGAGAAAATAGACTAATAGAGGTAGTTCAACCCAACAAAAGCCGTACCCATATGGTCAAACTCATCTGCTCCTGCGAGCGAGTAGCGGTACCCAACATCGATATCAAGTGAGTCCATAATCTCTGAGACAAATCCAAACTGTGCACCATAGAGAAAGGCATCTGTATCCTCTTGATAAGAGACCTCATAGCTTGCATAGCCCATATTGGCACCGAGATAGGGGTTGAAGTAGCGTCCTCCCTCTTGGGTATCAAAGATAAAGTAATCCACACTCACCATCAGTTTTTCTGTGTTGTGATCCCCCTCATCGAAGTAGTTTAAAAGCACCATACTTCGCCACTGATCAAGCTGTGCACCTACACGCAAACCAAACTCAATCCCTGTCTCATCACCTCTTACACTATCTCCCTGCACTTTGGCAGGACCTGCTTCAATCCCTACGAACTTCTCACTCTGTGCCATACTTCCTGCATAGAGGCTACTACTGAGCACGGTAGACAAAAGTGTCATTGCTATCTTCTTTACCATCTGTAAACTCCTTATAGTTATCTAAGTTTGGATCACTCTGATGCTATATCAAAATGACTATCTTCAAAGAATATCATATTTTTATATTTTTTAAGATTAAATATTTCAAAATATTAAAGAATTACAATGGGGAAAATCCTAGAGATAGACCCCTCTCTCACACAGTAGAGCAAACTCACAAAAGGTACATTTTTGAAGTGATTCACATCGTTTGGCGACAAAGCGTGTCGTCTGCTTGAGTTGGATAATCGTCTCAAAAAGTAGACTATCATACGCCTCAAGCAAGCCCACATCCTGCATTCCCCCTCCATCAAAAAGCTTAAGATATGCCATCTTGATAGTTTGAAAACGACCTTTTAGCATCTGATGATAGATAGCCATCTGAAAATCTGTCACCATATCAGGATTGAGTGTACGAGGCTCTTTGGCTACACGACCACTCTTGTAGTCTATCACCAGCGTCTCTGTGGCATTCTGGTCGATACGATCGATACGCCCCTTGAAGGTGAGTCCTCCAATGGTTGTCTGATACTCCTCTTCACGCACCACCACACGCCATCCTGCTTCAAAATGTTCTATCTGCTTCTGGATAAACCCCTCTAGCTTGGCTAGCCAGAGTTGCTTCTCATAGGAGGCTTTCGCCCCTTGATAGGGGTGCATCCTATCAAGGAGTTTTTCTAGGGCTTGGTGCATCTGGCTCTGAGTCGTATAGTGGTCGATAGGATCAAAGAGGTGGTTGAGTATCATATGTAGATGTGCCCCCTCATTGAGCTCCTCTTGTACTTTGGTGGGAATCTTCTGAATATAGCGGTAGTAGTATTTGCGTTTACACTCCAAAAAGACCTTCAGACGCGAGGCAGACCAAGTAGTAGCACGGGCATCAAACGCCTCAACGATAGGATCTTCCATCCACTGAAGCTTTGAGGGTTGCGCATAGAGTAACTCAAGGGGTGCGGTGCGGGATATGGCAGACTTCACCCCTAACTCATAGAGAAACTTAGAGGGGAGGAGATTGTCTGTCGTAGTATAGAGGATGACAGACTTATCTGCCTGCTCCAAGAGGCGTTTGTAGTACTGCTTCTGGAGGGCTTCTCTATCGAGTTTGGTAGGGAGATTGGCGAAGGCTCTTACTTGAGAGTTGAGAAACTGATCTTTGCTTGAGGTCGCAGGGATACGCCCCTCATTGAAATCTACAATCACCACCCCCTCAAAGGCAACCCCCCGTGTCTCTAGTACCCCCATCACCGTCACAAGCCCCCCACGCACATCATCTTGGGTGATCTCTCCTAATGCTTTAAGCCACAAAAAGAGCCACTCTTTGAGTGTTAGGGTATAGGTGTGGAGGATCTGTGTAAAGTGTCGATACCTCTCCTCTACCCCCTCATGGGTCTGCCCCTTTCGCTCCCCCCCAATCAGTGAAGCTTCATGGAGTCCTAGGCTATCGATAGCGTTAAAAAAGGGTGCTATTGCCACCCGACTCCCTGCATGGAGTGGTGCGATGCGACTCACCTCTACCCCATAGTAGGCTAGTCGTGCTTTAGGCTCTGGTTCGGTGGGCTGTTGCCAATGAAGATAGAGTGTCTCTAACGCTCTGTAGATAGGCGTATGGTGATAGTCATACCCCATTGCAAAGTTGAGATTGTTGTGGTGATCAAAGAGCATAAAGTGCTCCTTAAACGACTCATCAGGGAGAATCAGCGCGATCTTATCAGGGGCGATCCCCTCTTGTACCATCGTCTCAATCGCCTCAAATGCCACCGCTACCTGCTCCTCTCGCTCCTCAACAGCGTAGAGTGTCGCCTCAATCTTCGCTTCATTGGGTATGGCGTACACTACCCGCTTCTCTTGGAGTGAAAAGGTCGTATGGTGGTGGGGAGGAAGCACTATACCTACCGCTTCAAAACGCTCTTGCATCTTGAGGTTAAAGGGGCTAGTGGTGTAGTGGACACTCAGAGGTATATGCGTTGCGATACGCATAAAGAGTTCTAGCTCATAGTGACTCAGATACCCCTCAAGGTGGAGGTCGATCTCTGTATAGTGGCGTAAAAACCCCTCATTGAGTTGGTAGTGTGTAGGGAGGAGGAGCTTATCACTCAGTCCCTTGGCATCAAGCAGTGTGATGTAGTTATCCCGGAGCTGTTGGAGTATCTCTAAGTGGGTGCCAAACTCTGCGTAGGCATCCGCTTCACCCAACTGCTCAAACCCAACCCCCTCAAGTGCCAACTCCTCAAAAAACTTAAAGAGTGCCTCACTCTTGGTAAAAAACTGTACCAAAGAGCGATCAAAATGGAGTTGCTCAAAATGCTCAAAGTGTGTAGCTTCACGCAGAAGTAGTATCCGCTGTAGTCTATCCACTTGCACCCGATCTTCAAGCAGTACTACACGCTGTTCAAACTCATCGATACGCATCAGGGAGGGGAGAAATCCCTCTAAAGTTTTGTGTTGGAGGCTAACGCGACGCAGTGCTCTGGAGGTGGGGTATAGGTGTAGATGATTCATGCCAAAAGTATACCATATTTTGGCATGAGAGAGTAGTGAGGGTGTACCCCCTACTCTGTTATGATTTGAGGTAGGCTGGTTGCTCTAAGTAGCCTATCGCCTCTCCCAGATTGACTCTAAGCTGCAGAATATAGCGACCCGCTTTTTCAATCTCAATATCTTTGATCCGATACTCCCCCTCAACAGGTGAGATATTGGCAATAAGCCTATCCTCTCTACGCGTATGTGGGCGTGTCAACAAAAAAGTCACATTGGCATCTTCAAGTGGATGGCTACCAATCGCTTCAATCTTATAGCGAAAGCTATTGCTTCCTTTAGAGAGAATCACCACACGCTCATCTTTGGCTCGTTTGCTGTTTTCAAGTGCAATATTTTCACGCTTCACATCCATGAGCGTGATACGATACGCTTGATCAAACAACGCACGCTTCTGAATAATCTCATTGATATTCATATCCGCTTGTTGATACTTGAGCATATAGTTATTGGACTCTTGTACAGGCATTGAGCTAGCAGATTTGACCGTCCAGTAACTCAAGGTCATACCCAAAAAGAGAAATCCCAAAATCATATGAGGCCAGTAGGTCTTTTCACTATTTTTTGCCATTTCGTATCCTTATTATAATCGGTCTGAGAATAAATATCCAAAAGACAAAGAGCGCCCCGATGTAGACCAAGATCTTCACATAGCCAATAATCGTCTTGGTATCATTGGGGATAGTGGTCGTTAGCTCCACATGTTTACTTGTAGCAATCTCATCGGCAAGCTCAGAGAAGCCTTGTACAATCCCGATATTAAACTTATCCTCTTTGCTGTTTTTATCCTTCGCAGCCACCACATCAATGGTCGCATCCATCACATCACTTCTATGGTAGTGTGCTACCAAACTTGGATCAGAGGGGATGATTCCTACCCGCCCTTTCTGTCCAGAGGCTTGGGTTATCACTGCATTAGGGGCAAATATCAACATCACATAGGGCTTACTTATGTTAGCTTCATACTTCGTACTGTAGGCAACAAGATTAAATCTTTCGGGAAATTTCTCATTGGTTGCAACAACATAACCATGAATACCCGTCTTAGAGAAGAGTTCTTCACCCATCGTTTCGATAAGTTTAGAGGCTTCAGGTTTTAAAAGGTCATCTTTGAGAAGTGTTGTAGCGTTGAGTAGAAGAGGAAGTAACAAAGCAAGCAAGGCGAACCTTACTACTGCTTTGTTCATGCGTTACCCTATAAAAAGGTGATTGGGTGTGAGTACAGCCCATGCAGTATACGCTGCACAAAGAACCATACCCCAACCGAGTACTTTATCCATAATTGTAATCATCATTTATCCTTTTATGAATTACTTAGCATCGACAAATGCAAACTGTGCATTGTCCTTACTATCTGCTTTGACATTATCCAAGTTACTTGTAATTGGTGTTGGGTCATAGAAGTTTGTTGCACTTTTTTGTTGTACACTAATTCCCCATACGGTTAAGAAGGCAAGGATTGAGAGCAACAATACCGTTGCTATCAACATACCTGTTACACCATGAAGACCAAATACGGCTCTGTTTGTATTTTCAGTTGCTGACATCTTATTCTCCTTGACCTAATGTTTTGATATATGTTGCCAATGCCTTAGTCTGTACAGGTGTCATTCTATCGTGGAATGCTGGCATTACACCCAATGCACCTTTTTTACCACTCTTGACAACATGGACAATCAAGTCTTCATCAAAGCTTGCAATGTTTGGTGCAGTACCACCCATCCCTTTACCATCTGCTCCGTGACATCCCGCACACACACCAAATGACGCAGGCTGTTCACCCTTCATACCACCCGCTACATACGCAGCGATAGCTTCAGCATCTTGACCTGTCGCCATCATTGGAGGCATTGCACCCATAGCGTACCCAAGTTGATCTGAACCTTTTTCAATCACATCAAGTACCTGTGCTTTACTCATACGGCTTGTGAAGTCATGTGCTTTACCAGAAAGCCCATCCCCTGTACTACCGTGACATGGTGCGCACTGTACCAAGAAGATAGACTCACCCATCTCTGTCAAGGTTGCTTTATCGGCATTTTTATTAGTCTTTTCAAACTTAATATTATAAGCCTTAACCTCTTCGTTCCATTGACCAATCTGGCTAAAACTATTGACTGGGTATCCAATAGTCCAGTACCAAATAGCCCAAATCATAGTCCCCAAAAATGAGTATGCCCATCCACCAGGAAGTTCATTTTTATACTCACCGATACCATCCCAGTTCTCTTCAGCCAACTCACCTTGTGCGGTGTCTGTCTTCATCTGGTTGATATATTTAGCAGATACACCAAAAGTGAGTACTGCAATTGCGATCGCACCGATCATCGTGATCATGTTGATAGGATCACTTAGGTCGATATTCATAGACTTCACAACAGCAAGCGTTGCACCAATCAGTACTGCTGAGAAAGCCAATGCTTTTATCATTAACGCATTCATTTATTTTGCTCCTTGTTTTCACTCGGAAGAGGATCACTCGTATTAATAGGGGGACTATCGATCTCATCATCAAGTGCGATATTCCCTAACTTTTCGTAATCCTTCTCCCCCTTTTTTTCACTTCTGTAGAGGTACACAATATACCAATACAGCATCACCACTAAAAAAATGGTCATAAAGAAACTGGCATAGCCTTGAAGTTCTCTAATCTCCATCTCTCTTCACTACTTCAATCGATTGAGGTATGCAATCAATGCAACAATCTCAGGAACATTTCCTGCTTTGACTGCATCTTTAACATCTTGATTTTTCATACCCGCAGCGATCTTTTGCGCTTCTGCCAAAATAGCTGGTTTATGTGCTTCAAACGCCTCTACACCTGGTTGAATCTCATCACCATATGGTGTTTTGAAGATATTTTTCACAGTGACGGCTTCTGCATATGCAGTAGCAATATCTGCTACATTGGTAAACATATGCTTATAAGCGGGCATAATAGACCCAGGTACAACCGAAGTTGGCTCCCACATATGGTTTTCATGCCAATCTGTTGTACGGTAGTTTCCTACACGGTGAAGATCTGGACCAGTTCTTTTTGAACCCCAGAGGAATGGTCTATCATACGCATACTCTCCAGAGAGTGAGTATTGACCATATCTGTCTGTTTCTGCTTTAAATGGACGAATCAATTGTGAATGACAAGCAATACACTGATCTTTCATATAAATATTTTTACCTGCCAGTTCAAGAACAGAGTAAGGCTTAAGCCCTACCACTGGTCTTGAAGCCTCTGCAAAGTTTGGCAGAATCTCGATGAGTCCTGCAAATGCGATAACCAAAAATACTCCTACTGAAAAGAAGAATGGATTTTTTTCTAACCAATGAAACATAACCTACCTCCTTATGCCATAGGTGAGCTAAACTGTGGCTCTTCTTCAAGTTTTCTAGAAGAAGTCATAGTTTTAACCATATTGTAAGCGAACATCAAGAAACCTGTCAAGAATAATACACCTGAGAGAGCTCTAATCGCATAGTAAGGGTGAAGTACAGTAACGGTATCGATGAATGAATACATCAAGTTACCATACTCATCAACCGCTCTCCACATCATACCTTGTGTGATACCTGCGATCCACATAGAAGTAAAGTAAAGAACAACGGCTGTTGTCTGAAGCCAAAATTGTGCTTCAATCAATTTTTTAGAGTAGATTTCTCTTTTGAACATGCGTGGAGCCATGTGGAAGAGTGCTGCCATAATCATAAACGCAACCCAACCAAGTACACCATCGTGGACATGCCCTGGAATCCAATCTGTAAAGTGTGCAATCGCATTGACTGACTTAATCGCTTGGATTGGTCCTTCAAGTGTAGAGAGCATATAGAATGTAGAGGCAAGAACCATGAACTTAATCAATGGATTCTCTGTCAACTGGTTCCACTCACCTTTCATAGTAAGGAGCATGTTGATCGCTGAACCCCATGAAGGAAGGATCAATACAACTGAGAAGATAGACCCCATTGTCTGCATCCAATCTGGGACAGTTGACCAAAGAAGGTGGTGTGAACCAGCCCAAAGGTAGACAAACATCAATCCCCAGAAAGAGAGTAGTGACAATTTATACGAGTAGACTGCTTGACCAGACTCTTTTGGCAAGAAGTAGTAGATCATCGCAACAATAGGCACAGTAAAGACGAATGCAACCGCATTATGTCCCCACCACCACTGTACGAGTGCATCATTGGTTCCTGCATACATAGAGACTGAGTGCATCATACTACCCACACCACCTGAAGCGAAGTAAGTTGGCACTTCCATATTGTTGAAGAGGTAGAGCATCGCAACACCCAAGAAACATGCGATAAAGTACCACATAGAGATATAGAGTGCCTTCTCTCTTCTAATACCAATCAAGGCAAACATCGCTAGACCCCAAGTAACCCAAATGACAACAATTATAATATCAAGTGGCCACTCCATTTGAGCATACTCTTTACTTGTAGTGATACCCATAAGCAGGGTCAATACCATCGCTACCGCAGCGACAAGATAGAGTCCAAAGTGGAATTTACCAAGGAACATAATGAACTTGGACTCCGCCATAGAGACCTTAAGTACTCTCTGTGCTGAGTAGTAGAAAGTTGCCCAAACTCCACTTAGTGTAAATCCGTAAATTACCACATTCGTGTGAAGTGGTCGTAATCTTGAGAAAGTCCCATACTCACCTAGTAAGTAGTTCAATTCTGGAAATGCTAGTTGAGCCGCGATAAGCGTACCAATTAACATACCTACAAATCCAAACAAAATTGCCGTATAAGTAAACAGTTTTGCTACGGAATAATCGTATTCCAATGCTGCGTTTGATTGCATGCATACCCCCTTGTAAAATTTATGCTGAAACTCGAAAAAAGTGACAACATTCAGCCCTAATTATAAGATTTTTTTTTAGCTATGTAGCTTAATAAAGTTAACGGTTTTTTGATTTTAAATACAATTTTACGAAATTAAAGTGGGGAAGGAGCGGGAGAGAAAATAGGAGGACAAAACTCCTATTTTACACTTTGCCTTTGGCACTCTGAATGGAGTGGATATAGTCATACCCAATGATAATATCCTGCTCTTTAGGAAGGTGTTGACTCAGACGATAGAGCATCACTTCAAACTCCTCAAAGAGGTAGTTTGCCATCGAGCCGGGGATAGGATTGATCTCATTAAGGAGTACCTCTCCCTCCACAACAAAGAAGTCACAACGAATAATACTCCCCCCAAAAAGGGAGCCATAGACCTTCTTAAAGCTCTCTTGGATCGATGAGGCTAGGGTATCAGGGATATCCGCAGACAATACCTGTCCATCACGCGAGAAGTCCATATACTTCTTCTCAAAGTCCAAAAACTCCTCTTTGTGAGGCTCTTCAATAAGTGAAAGCTCCCATCGATCGGTATAACACCCTGCTTGGTTGTACTCCTTGACCCCCTCAATAAAGGGCTCAATAATCACCTCACTATCAAACTCAAATGCCACATCCAACGCATAATCAAGTGAAGATGCCTCCTTGACAATACTCACCCCGATACTTGAGCCGAGTCTCACAGGCTTGATAATCACAGGATACTGCAAGGGGATATCACGGCTATCAGTTGTGCGAAGTAGTTGGTAGGGTACTGTCTTGACCCCTAGGCTCTGAGCCAAGAGCTTGGTGTAGAGTTTGTTGTAGGAGAGTGTAGAGGCTTCCATACGCGGTGAGATAAAAGGGATACCAAAGAAGCTCATCATTGAGGCGATTTTGCCATCCTCTCCATCTCGACCGTGGATAAGATTAAGCAGGGTATCAAAAGGAACACGCTTACTCCCCAAGAGTCCTTCAGTAAAAAACCCGCCCTGCTTAAGGAGGAGTTTTTTGGACTTTTTGTAGCCTCCTGAAGAGAAGTACTTTGAGGTCATAGAGGCACTATCGATGAGATAAAAGTCACGATTGGCATCGACAAAGATAAAGGATAACTCACTCTTTTTGAGTACCTTTTTGAGTGTAATCGCAGAGACGATGCTAATCTCATGCTCAAAGCTTGAACCTCCAAAGAGTATGGCTAACTTCATCCTCACCCCTTAGAGCATCTTGGCAAATTCGCCAAAGATATAAGCACTCTCATGTGGACCAGGACTCGCCTCTGGGTGATGCTGGACAGACATCGTTGGAGTGTCATTGTACCGCAACCCCTCAATGGTCTGGTCAAAGAGATTGGTGTGTGTCACCGTGGCGACCTCTGTGATACTCTCAGGGACATTGTAGTTGTGGTTTTGTGCGGTGATCTCCACACTCCCTGTCATCTCATTTTTGACAGGGTGGTTCCCCCCGTGGTGACCAAACTTCAGCTTGTAGGTATCATACCCATGAGCGATAGAGAGGAGCTGATGCCCTAGACAGATACCAAAGAGTGGTATCTTATGGGCGATAAGCTTCTTGATCTTCTCCTGCTCCTCCTTGAGAATGAGTGGATCCCCTGGTCCATTGGAGAGAAAGACCCCATCGATCACCTTAGCCTCAAACTTCTCGATAATCTCCTCTGCGGTGATGGCATTTGGTACCACCGTGACCTCCATCCCTGCATGGGTGAGTTCATTGAGGATATTGCGTTTGACCCCAAAATCTAGTGCGAGGATCTTCTTGGTTGTCTCTGGTGCATTGTAGGCAAAAGTATCAGTGTTGTAGCGTGCATGTGCATGGACATACGCCTCTTTGGTACTTACCTGCTCGATATAGTTGATCTCTTCGATACGCGGAGCACTCTCAAGCACTTTTTTGAGTGCTGCCTCCTCATGGATCTCAGTCGATGCGACCATCATCATCGCCCCCTCATCTCTGAGCATCTTCGTAAGATAACGGGTATCGACCTGTGTAATCCCTAGTACATTCTCTCGCTTGAGGAGTGACGCGAGTGTCTCTTCTGAGCGGAAGTTAGAGGGTCTCTCTTGGTAGGAGCGGACGATAATCCCTTTACAGTGAGCCCCTTGGCTCTCCATATCTTGTGCATTACACCCAACATTTCCAATCTCAGGCATCGTAAAGGTGACAAACTGCCCCGCATAAGAGGGGTCTGTCACGATCTCTTGATACCCTGTCAACGAGGTATTAAATACCACTTCCCCAACAGAAGTACCCTCTGCCCCAAAACTCTTCGCTTCTAACAATAGCCCATTCTCAAAATATAGTGAAACCTTTTGCATTACAACATCCCTCTTTTTGCCAACTCTTCTTCATAATACTTCTCATAAAGCAGTTCATAATCCTGTGTCCCAGGGATCACCTCTTTGGTCATATTTTTAATCTTACTATAGACAATATCATCGATCTTATCATACGCATCGGCAAACGCCTTAAAGGATTTGAAGATGATATTTTTGACCTGATTTTCATTGATTGTATACTCTGCGAGGTAGTTCTCATAGAGTTCATCCAAGATAAGGTGTGCGAGATCATTGTAGCGATCATCATAGTTCATAATCACCCCATGCTCCGCAGCCATCTTCTTCTTGATCATAAAGAAAAGCTGTCGCTCATCGGCGTGTTGAAACTCTATCTCATCATAGTTCTCATCGAGTATCTTCTTGACCTTCTCATCGAGTGCATGCTCTTGTGCCAAGTTCTCATCAATGATGCGTTTGGCTGCTTCCACCACGGCATCTTTACCCTTAGGCAGTGTGATGAATGATGCATTGGCCAAATCGATCCCAATCTTACTTGCTACATATCGTGTCTGTTGTGGTTTTAGTCTCAATTACTGCCCCTTTATTTCTATGGTTGCGATTAGCGTAGAATGGTATCTTCGCGTTCTGGACTCGTGGAGATGATCCCTATCTTTGTATCAATCATCGCTTCGAGTGCCATGATGTAGGATTGTGCAGTCTGTGGGAGTGCGTCAAATGCTCTAACACCCTCTGTCTTATCCCACCCTGCAAAGCTCTTGTAGATAGGGGTGGCATCCTCTAGGTCATAGGGGACATAGTTGACCTCTTTGCCCTCAACCTCATAGGCGACACACACCTTAATCTCCTCAAAACCATCGAGTACATCAAGCTTCATCAAGGCGACCTGATCGACCCCATTGACACGCACGGCGTGACGCATCGCCACCGCATCAAACCACCCACAGCGTCGTGGACGACCTGTAGTGGTTCCAAACTCATGTCCGTTTTTACGAAGTGTATCACCTGCTTCACCGAAATCTTCACTTGGGAAGGGTCCATTACCTACTCGGGTACAGTAGGCTTTGGCGATCCCTGTGACCGTACCCAAATCCTTAGGGTTGATCCCCAATCCCGAACACGCCCCTGCACTCACGGTTGTTGACGAGGTGACATAGGGGTAGGTACCATGATCGATATCGAGCATCGTCCCTTGTGCGCCCTCTAGTAGCACTTTGCGATCCTCATCCAAGATCTTCCACATCATCTGTGTCGTATCGACGATATGCTTTCCTAGTACCGCTTCATACCCTTGAAGCTCTGCGAGGAGTGCCTTAGCCTCAGGCATCTCTACCCCCATTACCTCAAAGATCGTACGGTTCTGCTCAAAGTACGCCATCACCTTATCGGTCAGCTTCGCAGGGTCAAGGAGTTCACCGAGACGATACCCCACACGAGCGATCTTATCTCCATACGCAGGTCCAATCCCCTTCCCTGTCGTACCAATCGCCTTATCACCCTTCATCTGCTCACGGGCTTGGTCGATGAGTGCATGGTAGGGAAGAAGCAGGTGTGCCTTATCTGAGAGGAAGAGTCTCCCCTCTAGGTTATCAAACTGCTCCATCTCTTTGATGAAATCCTTAGGAGAGAGTACCACCCCATTACCCACGATGTTTTTCGCATTGGGGTTGAGTACACCAGAGGGGATTAGATGCAACGCATACTTTTTATCCCCGATGACAATGGTGTGTCCTGCGTTGTGTCCCCCAGCAAAACGACATACATACTCTTGTGACTGTGCCATATGGTCGACAATCTTCCCTTTTCCTTCATCTCCCCACTGGAGACCTACTATCAAATCTGCTCTACTCATATCTACCCTATCCTCTTATTCATTTTCATACTGATACACGCATCGGTATAGAGTGCAAACCCTGTTGCCTCTACTCCCTCTACACTATAGATTCCACCTTTTGCCAAGAGACTATTGCCCTCAAAGACCCGAAAGGTCAAGGAGTCATAGTACCGCATATTGGCATAGAAGAGTGGTGAGAGCACCACCTTCTCATACTTCACCTTCTCACTAGCGACTTTGATCCGCTCCAACTCTGCTCTGATATCAACTGGAAACGCACTGAGATCCTCTAGCTCCTCGACACTATGAAGGCGTGCGAGTTGCTCTATCCAAGGGAGGTCGGCATCGAGTATCTGCTCCATATGCATCGATTTGAGTACCTCCAAGGAGAGTCCATACTTCTCATTGAGCAGATGGGGGATACGGATATTGGCGATCTGTATCACAGGGCTTAGCTCCATCTCCTCAAGAAGCATCATCGCAGTGTTGACCCCCTCCTCAAAACGCCCCCCAATAATCTCCGCACCAATCTGATACTGCTCTTGGGTTGGAAAGGTGACAGTGGGTTGGATATAGAACCACTTCTTGGCACTACTCGTGCGTCCTAGTCGCTTGGTGACGATACGCACCACATCTGCGGTCGAGTCTGCCCGTAGTGTCACCTCATGATTTTGCGTATCATTGAGACGCACCAAGGGTTTTTTATCCTCAAAGGAGTCATGCTGATGGTAGGAGAAGAGCGGTGTTACAATCTCTGCAAATCCAAGGTTCTCCAATAGCTCTGCAGAGACAAACTCCATCTCTCGCTTGACCCTTGCACTCTCTCCAAAGTAGAGCTTTGATCCACTAGGGATCTCATGTTCAAATATCATGATTGTGCTTCTTTTAATACAGTTTTAAAATACTCTTGCGTAAAGACACGACTCGCGGTTCCATCAAACGCCCTACGCCCTAGCTTCGCTAAGGCAAGCTCTACGGCATTGACAACCCATACCATCTCATAGGGTTCGATAAGCCCCATCTGATTGATACGGAAGATCTTCCCTTTGAGGTGATCTTGTCCCCCTGCGACATTGACTCCAAACTCTGTTTTGAGTAGGGTACGAATCGCAGAAGCATCCACATCATCGATCGTCGTCATTGAGCGTGCAGGCGTAGCAGGATAGGAGTGTAACCCGATCGCTTCAAGGGCAAAACGCGTCGCCTTGGCACGGCGTGCGGTATCACAGAAGAGCTTGGAGAGTCCCGCTCCATTCTCATACGCCTCAATCTCCTCTAACACAGCACGAAGCCCGATAATAAGGGTCGTCACTGCCGTATAAGCTGTGGTGTTTTGTCGCTGTTTTTTCACCTCAGAGGCGAGATTGAGATAGTAGCCTACCCCCTCTCCCATCTTCTCGATCGCACCCGTGCTAAGTCCGAGTATCGCTAGCCCTGGAGGGAGCATCAACGCCTTTTGACTCCCTGCAATCAGACAGTCGATATGGCGCACATCGATACGCTCTACACCCACCGCAGTGATCCCATCTGCGATGATCATAATCTTAGGATTGATCTGCTTGACAGCTGCTGCAATCTCCTCTACAGGGTGACGCAATCCACCCGCAGACTCTGAGATCTGAATGGCTATCGCATCGATATCACTGTTGGCATTGACCGCTTCAATGACCGATTCAACACTCACAGGGGTATCCCACTCATTTTTGAGCTCTACACTCTGTAGTCCACTCGCCTTCGCGATCTTCCCAAATCGTTCACCAAACTTCCCTGAGTTGATACTCAAAAGCGTATGGTGACAGAGGTTGCGTACAGCAGCTTCCATCGCACCTGTTCCTGTGGAGGCGAGCATCACCACCTCATCGGTCGCAAAGAGTCTAAAGAGCATGGTTCGCGTCTGTGCAAAAATCTCCTCAAACTCGGGAGTACGGTGGTGGAGTGTCGGGGTTGCCATCGCCAATCTAACTGACTCTGGTACGGGGGTTGGTCCGGGGGTAAAAAGTAGCATATCTATCCTTGCAATCGCCATCGTGACGACGGCATAATTGCGAGAATTATATCCAAAAACTATTTAAATCTTCTCACAGTATCACCTCTTCCCCTCGGAAGTGATCATAGCGGGGCGTTGATGGTTTTCGAGATAGACTGGGGGTAGAGATATCGCTAAGGGTTTGCTATTCATCTTGGTACTTCTCAGTATATCCAACCAAAAATAGAAGCAGTAAGAGAGATCATAAGTGCCTTAGTTGATAGTATATTGGGGCGTTACAATATCATTTTTGTACTAAAAAGTAGGTGAAAAAAAGGGGAGGAGTCTAAAGGGGGAGTGCATAGAGAGCCTAAGCCCTCTACACTAAACCAATCGGAAGATTAGCTATTTCTCTTTTCGATGATCTCTTTTGCTACATTGGCAGGAACCTCTTCATAGTGATCAAATTCCATTGCGTATGTTGCACGACCTTGTGTCATCGAACGAAGGTCTGTTGAGTAACCAAACATCTCAGAGAGTGGTACGAATGCGTTAACGATTTTGTTACCTGCTCTATCATCCATACCAGAGACTTGTCCTCTTCGCTTAGCGACATCACCAATGACATCACCCATATAGTCTTCAGGAGTCTCTACTTCGACTTTCATCATTGGCTCAAGGATAACAGGGTTTGCTTCTCTACAACCATCTCTGAATCCCATAGAACCAGCAAGTTTAAACGCCATCTCAGAGGAGTCGACATCGTGGTAAGAACCATCATAAACGGTAACTTTGACATCTTCTACAGGATAACCTGCTTGGATACCTCTAGCCATCGCCTCTTGAACCCCTTTGTTGACTGGTTGGATAAACTCTTTTGGAATCACCCCACCTTTAACGGCATCAACAAACTCATAACCAAATCCTGGCTCTTGTGGCTCAATGTGAAGGTAGACATGACCAAACTGTCCACGACCACCAGACTGCTTAGCGTACTTGTACTCTTTTTTGACAGCGGTTCTGATTGTCTCACGGTAGGCAACTTGTGGTGCACCAACTTCCGCTTCAACTTTGAACTCTCTCTTCATTCTGTCTACCAAGATCTCAAGGTGAAGCTCACCCATTCCAGAGATAATAGTTTGACCAGACTCTTCATCTGTTGCTACACGGAATGATGGATCTTCTGCTGCGAGTTTACCAAGGGCAAGTCCCATCTTCTCTTGATCGGCTTTTGTCTTAGGCTCAACAGCTACAGAGATGACGGGATCTGGGAAGTCCATTCTCTCAAGTACAACTTTGTCTTTATCAGAACAGAGAGTATCTCCTGTTGTGGTATTTTTAAGACCAACAACCGCACCAATTTCACCAGCATAGATCTCTTTGACCTCTTCTCGTTTGATTGCGTGCATCTTCATAATACGACCGATACGCTCTTTTTTATTTTTAGTTGAGTTGAGGACATATGAACCTGACTCTAGTGAACCACGGTAGACACGAATAAAGGTCAACTGCCCTACAAATGGGTCAGTCATAATCTTAAATGCCAATGAGGCAAATGCACCCTCATCAGTAGACTCAACGGTTACTTCAGCATCTTCATCATCCATCTCTGTACCCTTAATCGCAGGGGCTTCAACTGGTGATGGGAGGTAGTTGACAACAGCATCAAGAAGTGTCTGTACCCCTTTGTTTTTAAACGCAGATCCTACAGTCATCGGAACGATGTGCATATTGATTGTCGCAGCTTTAATCCCTGCCATAATCTCATCTTCTGTAAGCTCTTCACCTTCCATATATTTTTCCATAAGCTCTTCGTTACCATCAACAGAAGAGATCTCTTCAATCAACTTCTCACGGTACTCTTCAGCCAACTCCATCATCTCTTCTGAAATCTCTTCGACATGGTAGTTTGAACCCATTGCCGCATCTTGATCCCAAACGATCGCTTTCATCTTAACGAGATCAACAACCCCTTGGAAGTTCTCTTCTGCACCAATTGGAAGTTGGATAGGTACTGGATTCCCTTTAAGTCTCTCTTTAATCTGTCTCTCAACTTCGTAGAAGTCAGATCCTGTTCTATCATATTTGTTAACAAATACAATTGAAGGTACACCATAACGGTTTCTCTGTCTCCAGACTGTCTCTGATTGTGGTTGAACCCCACCAACAGCACAGAATACAGAAACAGCACCATCAAGTACTCTCATAGAACGCTCAACTTCAATTGTGAAGTCGACGTGACCTGGAGTGTCGATAATGTTAATCTGCTTACCAGACCACTCACAAGTTGTCGCAGCAGAGGTAATGGTAATACCTCTCTCTTGCTCCTGCTCCATCCAGTCCATAGTCGCAGCACCATCGTGAACTTCACCAATCTTATGCTCTACACCCGTATAGAAGAGGATTCTCTCTGTTGTTGTTGTTTTCCCTGCATCGATGTGTGCAGCGATACCGATGTTTCTTACATCGTTAAGTTTGTGCGTTCTTGCCATAACTTAGTTCCTTACCATCTATAGTGAGCAAACGCTTTGTTCGCTTCAGCCATTTTATAAGTATCCTCTTTCTTCTTGAAAGCAGACCCTTTTTCAGTTGCAGCGTCCATAAGTTCATTACTCAAACGCTCCATCATTGTTCTTTCATTTCTTTTTCTTGCTGCCTCAACAATCCATCTAATACCCATAGATTGTTGTCTTACAGGTCTAACTTCGATTGGCACTTGGTAAGTTGCTCCACCGACTCTTCTTGATTTTACTTCCATAACAGGCTTGACATTATCCATCGCTTTGTTGAATACTTCAATACCTTTTTCACCAGATTTTGATTCAATTCTCTCTAACGCATCGTACATTACTCTTTGAGCAACACTTTTTTTACCATCAAGCATAACTGCATTGATGAACTTTGTTAATACTTTTGATCCATAGACAGGATCTGGAAGGACCGGTCTGACGGGTGCTTTTCTTCTTCTCATAATTATTCCTCTTCAATTGTTAATAATTTACTCAAGTCTTGTCCCCTAAGGTGAACCCCTACGGCTCGATGACAATACCTGTTTGATGTCTAGCAACTAGACAAAACTTACGACACAAACCCTCTACGCGTCCGAGGACTATTTTTTAGGTTTTTTAGTACCGTATTTAGATCTAGCAACTGTTCTACCTTGAACACCTGAAGCATCCAATGCACCACGAACAATGTGATATTTTACACCAGGTAAATCTTTAATTCTCCCGCCTCTTACAAGTACGATTGAGTGCTCTTGAAGGTTGTGACCCTCTCCACCGATGTATGAGATTACTTCAAATCCTGAAGTCAATCTAACTTTTGCAACTTTTCTTAAAGCTGAGTTAGGTTTCTTTGGTGTTGTAGTATATACTCTAGTACAGACTCCTCTTCTCTGAGGACATTTTACAAGTGCAGGTGATTTTGATTTTTTCACTTGCTTTTTACGCTCTTTACGAATCAATTGGTTAATTGTAGGCAAATCGTTTCCTTTCTGGTTAGTTAGTTTGAATTGAGATCGCTCTCTTGAATCTGGGTTCTTACACCACATAAAAAAACTTCTCTCAAAGCACTTTTATCTAGTGTGAAACACTATAAATTTTTGGAGGCATATTATATCGAAAAAATCTTTGTTTTTTCTTTGGGTGGTGTCGGAGTGTCACAACTACACCCCCGTAACCACTCCTACCATATCGATTAGGCGTTTGACATAGCCATACTCATTGTCTTGCCATGCCCAAAGCTGAAGAAGATCGCCACTCAGTTGAGTCTGAGGGAGGATAAGGGTAGCACTGTGTGGATTGTGGGTGTAGCAGGAGGAGTCATAGAGCTGTGTCGTCGTATCAAGAACCCCCTGATAGTCCACCTCAACCCTACGACGCAGACGCTCATTCACTTGGGTTTGGGTAGGAGTGGTCGCAAGCTGGAGGGTCAGTGCATAGAGCGTCGTACTCGCAATAGGGATACGGATACTCTTCGCAGAGAGCCTCCCCTCCAGATGCGGAAAGAAGCGTGCTGTTGCCTTGGCAGCACTACTGAGAAGCGGGATGATATTTTGGGTGGCAGAGCGGGTGCGTCGGATGTCACTCGAGTAGTGTTTGCCATCGAGGAGGTTTTGGTAGCTGGTGTAGCTATGGTACATACTCATCGTCGCCCCCTTGATCCCAAACACTTGCTCTACCATCTGAAAGATCGGTACAATTGCTGTTGCAGAGCAACTAGAGGTGGAGATAATCGCTTCATTGGCGTAGTGTTGATGGTTGACCCCAAAGATATAGGTCGGAGTCTCATCACTCGCAGGGGCAGAGAGTAGTACCCGCTTGACCCCCTTTTGGAGGAAAACTTCACTACTCTGTGTCGTCAAAAACACCCCACTACACTGGAGTACCACATCCACTGCTAAGGGTTCGATAGCCAGTGCGTGAGGATCCGCTTCACTAAAGAGTGCAATCCGTTGCTCCCCGATGAGAAGATGCTTACCCGATAGCTCAATCTGCTTCGCTAACTTCCCATAAATTGAGTCATACTTCAAGAGATACGCCATCTGCTCATGGCTATAGATATCATTGATACCTACAAGTTCAATGCGTTGATCCTCTAAGATAATACGGGCAGCACAGCGACCAATCCGCCCAAAACCGTTGATAAAAATGCGGGTTCTCTTCTCTAACTTCATCTCGTGGCTACTCCTTAAAAAGTGGATTATACCAAATTTTGGTATAATGCCCCTCTTAATTTAGGAGGGAGCCCCCATGGATGTCAAACACTACTACAACCCCCACGGCGATGAGATACTTGATGAGAAACTCTTTGGAGGCAATCCTACAGGATTTGTAGACTTCAACCGCTCCAAATACCGCTGGGATAGCAATATCTATGATTTGATGAATGCCAATACTTGGTTCCCCTCTGAGGTCAACACTAGTAGTGAGAAGAAGAACTTCGACAAACTCTCCCCCAATGAGCAGTCTATCTACAAAATGACTTTTGCACAACTGAGCTTCAATGACTCTGCCCAAGAGGAGTATCTCAGCGACTTTAGGCGACTTGCGACCAACCGCCTTGTCAAGTCGACCATCACCCTACAGATGATGCAGGAGGTCAACCACTCTAAGAGCTACGCGGTACTACTTGATGCGTGTGGCAACTCTGAAGAGGTATTCAACCTCTACAAGTATGATGAGATGCTCAACCAAAAGAACCAAAAAATAGCCGAACAGTTTGCCCGCTATATCGATGGGAACTCCTCCGATAAGATGCTCCTCTCAGCAATGGCGAGTGTCAACCTAGAGGGGATCTACTTCTTGCTAGGCTTCTCCTATATCTACCTCCTTGGCGATAAGGTACCAGGGGCGAGAGATATGATCAAGTTTATCGCACGCGATGAACTCAACACCCACCTCCCACTCTTTGCCAATATCTTCAAGACGATCCAAAAAGAGAACAAGATCCAAACCAGTACGATTGATAGTGCCTATACGATGATAGAGGATGCGGTACAGATAGAGCTAGAGTATGGGAAATATCTTCTTGATCAGTTTCCTATCATGGGAGTGACCCCTGAGCTGATGGAGCAGACAGTCTACAACTACGCCAATAGCCGTCTAACGAGTATCGGACTCAAACCGATCTTCCAAGCAGGAGATAAGACCTATCTTCAGAAGCTTGTTACCAAACACCTTGAGATGAATGAGGTCAAGAGTAACTTCTTTGAGAGTAATGTCTCCAACTATGCCAAATCAAGTATCGACCTCAACGACTTCTAGCCTAGCCCTCTAGGGGCTAAGTATCCTCTCTAACCCTACTCTACTTTCATCTCATAGATAAAGATCCCTGAAGGAGCTTTGAGCTGAAAAATCTCTCGCTCTAAAAACCACTCATCGGTATTGATCACATTGACTTGGTTGGCATCATTGACCGAGACATAGAGGTAGTGATCGACATTTGACCAACGCACATGAAGCACCTTCCCTTTGAAGGTAAAGGCCTGGATAATCTTCAGTGTTTGGGTATCAACGATCTGAATGGTTGGAAAATCTTTGCCTGAAAAGGTCACTGCTAGGTAGCGTTTGTCTGGACTGAGTGCTGTAAAGACAGGCAACCCTTGCATCTCAATATTGGTAATAAAGTTAAACGCCTTATCATAAACCATCACCGCATTATCACCCACCGCAGGGATAAAAGTACGCGTATCACTCAATGACCAAAATCCAAAATGAGGGACTTTGAGGACAGGTTTATTCTCTTTTGCCGTGACCTTAATCTCAGAGAATGTCATACGATCAAGATCGACCACCCCAAACGATTTACTCAGAAAAAACCCAACGATATAGGTGTTCTCCTGAATCATCGCATCAAAAGGCATCTTTCCTACAGTAAACTCTTTGAAGATCTCAAACTTTGGTCTCCCTTTTTTAAAGTTGGTATCTTTAAGCACGGTGACTTTATCACTATCCATCTGAGCAAAGATAAGCATATCTTTGTAGATCTTAATCCCTACATTTTTAGAGCCAGTGACGATCTTATCGATGGGTTTGAGATCACGGGTGAGGATATCAACCGACTTATCATCATAGTTGGCGACTGCCACATAGTTCTGCCCGATAACAAATCCAATCGCACTCTTGGAGGTCTTATACTCTTGGAGTACCTTCTCACTCTTGGGATCAAAATGTACCACATACCCATCACGGCTGATGAGATAGCCATCCTCCCCATCAAACTTAATAATCCCGTGGTTCATATTGTGCATATTTTTCATATGTGACTTGGTCAATCCCTTGTGGATGACTGCAATCGACTCACTCTCACGCTCTACTACAAAAATCTTCTCACTCGCACTCGGTGTCCCTGCAAAAAGGATACTACCTAGTAGTACCATCGCCCCAAATAACTTCATCAAAATCCTTTTAAATTAATTGGTACATTGTACTCAAAAGGAGCTAATAGCTCTGCTTAATCTACCGTTAAAACCATCTCTTTTATCAACAAGTCATCACTCAGCTGAGACTTCTCTAGCTCCACAACTTTGGCACAGTCCCGCTTGGCAAGTCGGACATAGAGTCCCACACGCACACAATCCCCCTTCTGCAGTGCGGGGATTGTATACTCCAAGGTTTTACGGCTATTGGCATCGAGATTATTGACACGATGAGAGGTCGCCTCTGCGGGGATAATCACCTGATGCTCCCCTTGCTTGAAGTGGTAGGCGAAGTACCCCTGAGTATCTTCACTCGGTTGTGCTTGATAGTTCTGCCATAGTGGCTGACCCTTTCGCTCTATGACGATCTTGAGGAACTTCACACGAGCAGGTTGGATGATGAGAGGATGGCTCATCTTGTTCTCTAGTGTGACACTCAAGTGAGCAGGAGAGAGGGAGCAGTTGAGTTCTACACCTGTTTTGCGAAATGCTTTATCATGAATCCCCAAAAACTTATGGCTGATATGGCGTCCTCTGGCTCGCTTATCCATCTTCTCCGCACCCCCTGCCACATCAGGCATATGGCACTTGATACAACTGAGACTATCTTGCCCCTTATCCATCGCTCGGAAGATTGTGGTATTGCTCTCATTGAGCTTATGAGAGTGACACCCCATACAGACCTTTTGTGCGTAGATAGGATTGGAGCTAGAGGAGTGTTTATCACTCTCATCGGGCTTGTTGAGTCGTCCATAGAGTGTGGGCTTATAGTTGGTGGCTTGACGGGCTTGGGTGTTGATATTAAACTGATGGGACTCTCTTACATACGCAATCGTATGACAGAAGTAACAGCTAATCGCATCGGTATGGGTCTTATTGATAGGATTTGGGCGTGCCTTACCACTAATCAAATCAGAGAGGTTATCTGCCATAGGCATATGACAAGTAGCACACTCATAGCGTCTATCACTCACCTTGTCGGCTATTTTACGGTGTAAGCTATCGTTGAAGTAGCCTTTGGCGTGAAAAGAGGATTGATACTCCTCATAGATCTTCTCATGACACTCACTACAGGAGTGGTTATCGAGATACTTAGTTGAGCCAAAAAGAGCTGTTACGGAGAGTAGAAGTGCAAAAAAGCAGATAAAAAGAGGCTGTTTCATAGTGTAAGAACCTTGATAATTTATTGAAAAGATTCGATAATCTCCTCAATAAATTACCCTCCCCCAAGGGGGTTGAGGCGAGAGTAAGAGCGATTATGCTCCAGGGATGTGTTGTCTATGCTCTACAGAGTATGTAAAGGTAGGTGTTGTCAAGTTTTCAATATACTTCACAAATTTACCTGTTTTAGACTCATAGATACCAATTCTACCTGTTGTCCACTCAGAGATCATTGTCCACTTACCGTGGTTTGCAGGCTCAGCATGAAGGAGTCTTGGTTGTACAGGGTTTTTCACTACTGCACCAAGTTTTGCTGGCATAGGCATAATTTTCTCTTGACCAAATGCTTGCTCATTAACGGCTACTTTTTCATGCTGTGTTGCATCCCACTCTTGGAGGACTTTTTTCGTCTTCGCATCGATGAGTTGACCTTTTGTTTTACCTACTTTGATAATACGATCTGTCTCAAGTGTATCTTTGTTGATCAAGTGTACTTCATTGTAAACAGTAGGTTTACCAAGAACATTATCCGCCCAAATCCATGGTGTATCGTGTGCAGTACCAACAAAGAGACCACCACCATTTGTTTGAACTTTTTTCACTACTTTCCAACTAGAGTCCCAGATGACAACAGAACCGATGTTCATACTGACTGTAGCGTGAAGTTGTTTTTTCAGACCTTTTGAGTACCAAGATGACCCTTGACCAGGGTGTGGCTTAGATTTTTTACCTGTGTGTACTTTTGCAGCAAGGTTTTTCTCTTTGAAGTCAACGATACCTACAACATCAGACCCTTGTGAAGCGATCATAAAGTAACGACCAAAATCCTCACCCTCATCTTCATTCAAGAACGCATCGTGAAGGATTTTACCAATATTTGGAATATCTCCTACGATTGGGAAGTCTGGTTTAGAGTAGTCAATGATATAAGTGTGTCCACCATCTTTAAGTGCCATTGCGAAGTATGGTCCATAAGGTGTATCTGCTAACGATGCAACTCTTGATGGTCCAATTTGTCCATCAGGATCGATAACACGGCTTGTATCAAACGCTTTGAGTGGCTCAAGTGTCATCGCATCACAAAGTACTGCACCACCTGGGTTGTAGTTACCTGCGATTACATATTTGCCATCTGGAGAGACTGCAAGACCTCTTGACTCTTGACCTACTTGAACAGAAGCCAATGCTGGTTGACCAGGTGCTCCGATATCAAACATTGTCAATTTACCAGAACGAGAGATTGAGTAAGCATATCTTGGGTTCTTTTTGTTAGTTACCGTAACATGTACTGCAAATCCAGCTTTATGACGAGACAATACTTTACCTGTAGTAGAGTCGATAAAGTCAACCAAAGAGGCATCTCTCTCTGTAGCAAATGTGATATCAAGTACAGATTTTACTTCTGTTGGTTTTGGATACTTTTTAGCGAGTGCCTCACGGTCAGCCATCTTTGTCCAAGTCCCTTTAACCTCATCAAGATCCAATGTCAACTCAACAGTATTTTTCCAGTCCATCAACCAATCGATCATACCCGCAGCATCATCTTTTGAAAAAGTTGTATTCCATGCTGGCATTGCAGTATTTTCTCTACCATTTAAAATTGTCTCAGCCAACATCTCATGACTTTTTGCTTTAAGCGCTTTTGGTCTAAGATCTGATCCTACCCCACCTTGGTGGATAGGGCCGTGACACCCTTGACACTCTTTTTCATACTTTTGTGCAAAATCCATAGAGGATGTTCCTGCTATTGCCATAGTGGCTGCCAAGCTTGTCGCTGCTGCTAATCCTAGAAGTCTGTTCAATTTCATCTTTTCTCCTTTTTTATAGTAAGATGGAGTGGTCTAACCCACACCATCTTACTCGAATTATGAGTCTTTTTAAAGACACCGTTTAGTTCCCTCTTTTTACAACTCAGATAAATTGTTCGTAGAGTGTACCATCTATTTACTTAAGCAAAATAAATAACTATTATCATTAAATAATGAAGATAACCCCAATGCATAGAAAGGAACAAAGCCTTAAAATATAGGGTATTATGACAGCTTAAAAAATGGATTGAGTTGACATATATCAAGAAAAAAGATAAAAGTCATAAAAAATGATGAAGAGAGTGTTGAGTTAGTTTCAACACTGATTAAAAAATAGGGCGTACAAAAGATTCTCCTCATCCTCATTCTCTCTTGACTCATTGGGCTTTCCCTGCGATTTACATAACCGACTATTAACCACAAATTAGCTAGAATAGCCCATTAATTTTGGCATACCAAACCGTATGCTATGGAGCAGATATAATGAATAAAGCTAAAACAATTTGGATGGACGGACAACTGGTACCATGGGATGATGCAAAAGTACATGTACTCACCCATACCCTACACTATGGTAATGGAGCAATCGAAGGCACAAAAGCCTACAAAACAGTCGATGGACGCTGTGCGATCTTCAAACTCACTGAGCATACCCAACGACTCCTAAACTCCTCAAAAATGACCTTGATGAATGTCCCCTACAGTGTCGAAGAGCTTAATGACGCACAGGTCAAACTCCTCCAAGATAACGAACTCTTTGAGGGTGCCTACATTAGACCACTTGTCTACCTAGGCTATGGCGTGATGGGACTCTACCATAAAGAGTGTCCCGTACAGGTCTCTATCTCCGCATGGGAGTGGGGAGCCTACCTAGGTGAAGAGGGACTCAAAAAGGGTATCCGTCTCAAGATCTCCTCCATGACCCGTACCCCCAATACCTCAGGTATGGGTAAAGCCAAAGCCGTAGCCAACTATCTCAACTCGCAGATGGCGAAGTTTGAAGCGGTAGAAGCGGGCTATGATGAGGCACTCCTTCGTGATGACCAAGGATATATCGCTGAGGCGAGTGGGGCGTGTTTCTTTATGGTGCGTGAGGGTAAGCTCATCTCTCCACCAAGCGACAACACCCTAGAGTCTATCACCCAACAGACCATCATAGACCTTGCCACTGATATGGGGATTGAGGTGCTGCGTCGTCGTATCAGCCGTGAAGAGATCTATATCTGTGATGAGTGTTTCCTCACAGGGACAGCCGCAGAGGTAACCCCTGTGCGTGAAGTCGATGCGCGTATCATCGGGAGTGGTTCTCGTGGAACGATCACTGAGAAACTACAGAGTGCCTACTTTGATGTCGTTGCGGGGAAAAACCCTAACTATATCCAACACCTCACCTATATTAACTAAGGAGCCTCTATGCCAGCTGATATGAATGACTACTTCAAAAAACGCAAGCCCACACCCAATATGCACAAGAGTGGCAATGGAAATGGAAACAACCCCAAAGGGGGCGGAGAGAATCCTCTCTCAGGTATGGGCAAAGGGAGTGGAGTGATAGGTCTTCTTATCGCGATAGGGTTTGCACTCTTTCTCCTCAAACCCTTTGCTATCATCAACTCTGGTGAAGTAGGAATCAAGGTCACCACAGGGAAGTTTGAGTCCAAGCCTCTTCACGCAGGACTCCATTTTTATATCCCTATCTTCCAGAAGATTATCCCTGTCAATACCCGTATCCGACTCATCACCTATAGTGATGATGCCAGTCAAGCACTTGGTGAACGCTACAGAGGATTTGAGGGGGGTCTCAAACGCAACAACGCCATCCCCGTACTCGATAAGCGTGGTCTCACAGTCAATATCGACCTTGCGGTACAGTATAGTCTCAAGCCAGAGTCTGCCCCCTCAACCATCGAGATATGGGGAACTAGCTGGGAGGAGAAGATCATCAACTCCAAAGTGCGTGAAGTGGTGCGTGATGTCGTAGGACAGTACACCGCAGAGCAACTCCCCGAGATGCGAAACGAGATCGCAACGGCGATCCAGACCAAGGTTACCCAAAAGGTCAATGCACTAGCCAACCAACCCGTCATCCTCTCCTCTGTAGAGCTACGAAACATCGTACTACCTGCAAAGATCAAAGAGAAGATCGAGCAGGTACAAGCTGCTAAGCAAGATGTCACCATCGCAGAGCAGGAGAAAGAGAAAGCCAAACAACACGCCCAGAAGGCTGCAGAGGTCGCACGCGGGGTTGCTGAGCAGAACCGTATCGAAGCACAAGGACAAGCGGACAAGATCCGTATCGAAGCAGAGGAGCAGGCTAAAGCCAACAAACTCATCTCCGATTCACTCACCCCTGCCCTCCTCCAACTCGAACAGATCAAAACACAGAAGCAGTTCAATGAAGCACTCAAAGTCAATAGAGATGCTCAGATCTTCCTTACACCTGGTGGTGCTGTCCCCAATATCTGGGTCGATGCCAAAGGCAAACAACAACGCATGATGGGACAACAGTAAGATGAAGATAGATTGGGAGAAGAACCCCCTCATCCCTGCGATTGCACAGGATGCACAGACCAACGAAGTCTTGATGCTTGCCTATATGAATGAGGAGGCGTACCGCCTCACGCTCTCTACAGGCTACGCCCACTACTTTAGCCGTAGTCGTCAACGCATCTGGAAAAAGGGTGAAAGCTCTAACCACACCCAAGAGGTAGAAGATCTTCTACTCGATTGTGATGGGGATACCGTTGTACTCAAGATCAAACAGAATGGTGTCGCATGCCATACGGGACGCAAGAGCTGTTTTTTTACCTCTGTTATCCAAGAGAAGACCATCCTAGAGCAAGCGGTTGATACCACAGTGCTATATGGTGTCGTCGATACACTCTACCATACCATACTTGAACGCAAGCAGGCACCCAAAGAGCAAAAATCATGGACAAAAAGACTCCTCGATGATCCAGCCCTTATGCTCAGTAAGATCCGTGAAGAGGCAGATGAAGTCTGTGTCGCCATAGAGCAAGAGAGTGATGAACAGGTGATCTATGAGAGTGCCGATCTACTCTACCATACCCTTGTGGGGCTAGGATACCGTGATATCTCCCCTGATAGAGTCAAGCAGGAGTTGGCTAGACGATTTGGTATGAGTGGAATTAGTGAGAAAGAGAGTCGTACGAAAAAGTAGTACGACGGTGTGTTAAAGGGTGACTACGATAGGCACCCGCTTGGCGTGAACACTCCTTAGAGCGTCGCACTACAGCTAGGGCTTTTGTAATTGCCCCCTGCAAAATACTTCCCATCAAAACTTACCAATGAGTAGTTTCTATCCTCTCCCAGAGAGGCTTTGAGTCCTGCTATCGAGATAAACCCTAATGAGGTCGCACCGATCTTCTGAGCGATCTCATCTACTGAGTAGTTCGCAGAGATCAGCTCCGCTTGGGTGGGGGTATCGATACCATACCGACACGGGTATTTGATCTCAGGTGCTGCGATACGCATATGCACCTCTGTCGCACCCGCATCAAGCAACATCTTTACAATCTGTGTAGAGGTTGTCCCTCGCACCAATGAGTCATCCACAATTACGATGCGTTTACCTGCAATGAGATGCTTCACAGGAGAGAGCTTGAGCTTCACTTTGAGGTCGCGTATCTCTTGGGTTGGCTCGATAAAGGTACGCCCCACATAGTGGTTACGCACGATACCCATCTCAAAGGGTACCCCAAGACCCTCAGCATACCCCTTGGCAGCTGCCACTCCACTATCGGGGACGGGGAGTACCAAATCCACCTCAGCGGGGGACTCTTTGGCAAGGGTTTTACCCATCTGAAGGCGTGTCTCATAGACATTTTTACCATCGATGATAGAGTCAGGGCGTGCGAAGTAGATATACTCAAACGCACACGGGTGGTAGTCTGGCTCAAAGATCTGCTCAGATTTAGGCTCCTTGCCCTCCTCAAAGATCAGCATCTCACCAGGCTCAACATCACGCACAAAAGTCGCTCCGACCAGATCCAAGGCACAGGTCTCACTCGCGACAATCCACCCACCATCTTTGAGCCGACCAAGGCTCAATGGACGGATACCAAAACGATCACGAATCACAAACATCTTAGAGCGACTCTGTATCGCAAGACAGTATGCCCCCTCTATCTTAGTTAGCATATCTTTGATACGATCTACAAGGGCATCTTTTTGTGACTTGGCAATGAGATGGACGATATTTTCAGTATCCATCCCCGTCTGAAAAATCGCACCCTTATCGATGAGATCATTACGCACCTCATACTTATTGATCAAGTTACCGTTATGTGCGACTGAGATCTCTCCAAGCTTATACTTCGCAAAGACAGGCTGTGCATCAAGCACCGAATCCTCCCCTGCGGTGGAGTAGCGGTTGTGTCCAATCGCACAGCTCCCAGAGAGAAGCTCAAAGGTCGACTCATTAAAGACCTCTGTGACTAGTCCACGATTCTTGATCAGGTGGATTCGCTCACCATCAGCCGTTGAGATCCCCGTAGACTCCTGCCCACGGTGTTGCATCGAAAAGAGCGAATAGTATGCGACCTTAGACGCATTGCTTGCACCAAATACACCAACAATTGCACACATTAACAGACTCCTCGTAAATAAACTACTCTCATACTATATACCCAAACAGTCATTGATACTGTAGAATCCACTCTCTTGCAATACCAACCACTTTGCTGCTCGAATCGCCCCTTTGGAGAAGGTCTCTCGACTTGTTGCAGTGTGGTTGAGTTCAAGGTACTCACCGTCATTGTAGAAGCCTACGGTATGGCGACCGACGATATCCCCTCCACGCAGTGCCATCACGGCGATCTCATCTTTGGTTCTTGCTCCGATCTGTCCATCACGACCACTTACACGCACCGCGTCAAGATCCAATCCACGCCCTTTTGCCGCAAACTCCCCAAGGGTGAGTGCTGTACCTGAAGGGGCATCGACTTTATGCTTGTGGTGTTGCTCTACGATCTCAATATCAAAATCCTCAAGAGTCGCAGAGACCTGCTCTACAAGCTGTTTGAGTAGTGCAATCCCCGCTGACATATTGGAGGAGTAGAGTACGGGCATCTCCAGTGATGCCTCGGTCATGAGGTTTTGTTGATGCTCCGTAAACCCTGTCGTAGCGATGACTAGTGCGGTGGGGTTTTTGAGTGCTGCTTCACAGAGTGCTTGAGTCGCGACAGGAGCAGAGAAGTCAATCACCACATCACACGCCTTAAGGAGTACCTCCATACTATTGGTGATGAGTACCTCTGGGGGTACACTCACGCTTAGCTCATCATAAACATGAAGTCCTGCAAGCTCCAATCCCTCTGTCTCTAGTACATTTTGGATGAGATGCTCACCCATTCTTCCTGTACTCCCTACGATGCCTACTTTTGCCATATTATGCCCTCTCTTGAATATATGAAATCACCTGTAGTGCGGCAACCGCACCATCTCCTGCTGCTGAGACTACCTGCTTGGGTGCTTGGATACGCATATCCCCCACCGCGTAGAGTCCCTCTAGTGAGGTCTTCATACTCAAATCAACCACCACTTGACCCCACTCATTCATCTCGCAGATAAATGCACCTGACTCCTCTTTGAGGACTTCATTGTTGACCGTATGCCCCGCAAAGATAAAGACACCAGGGACTTCAAGCTGTCGGCTCTCTTCTGTTTTGAGATTTTTGAGTGTGACCCCTGTCACCCCCATCATATCCCCGACAATCTCCTCAATCACCGTATCGGTGATGATCTCAATATTGGCGGTTCGCTCTACACGCTCCACGGTCGAAGGAGAGGCTCTAAAGCTATCTCTACGGTGAACCAATATCACCTTCTCACAGATATTGGAGAGGTAGTGTGCCTCCTCAAGTGCGGTATCTCCACCCCCAAGTACGATGACGGATTTGCCTTTGTAGAAGAAGCCATCACAAGTCGCACAGGTACTCACACCCTTGCCCCATAGCTCAGACTCCCCTTTGATCCCTGTGCGTTTGGGGGTACTTCCTGTCCCGACGATGACACTCATCGCCTCAACAGAGTCACCCCCCTCAAAAGTCACGGTGAAGTGGTCACCCGTCTTGGCAACCCCGATGACCTTTTTCATCTCATGCACTAACCCAAAAGCAAAACACTGCTCTTGCCATGTATCCATAAAATCCATACCTGTTTTACCATGCTCATAAAACCCTGGATAGTTCTCTATCTCAGAACTCTGTGTAATCTGCCCACCAGGCATCCCCATCTCGAACATCACTACACGCTTCAGCCCACCTCTGGTCGCATAGAGTCCTGCGGTCAAGCCTGCGGGTCCTCCACCAATGATTGCACAATCTAGCATTTTTAATCCTTTAAATCATTAAACAAATAATTACTGAAATTATACACTTTAAATACTTGGTTAATAATTGTAAGGGGGTGATTTGGTAGAGTTAGAGAGAAACTGCGTAGAGGGGGGACGCCCCTCTAGCGGACAACTTAGAGTTGTGCGTTGATTTTTTCAGCGAAAGCATCTTTAGATGCTGCACCGACCATCTGGTCTACCACTTCACCATCTTTGAAGAAAAGAATTGCAGGGATAGAACGGATACCATACTTAACAGCCAAATCTTGTTGCTCATCTGTATTGACTTTAGCAATAGTTGCTTTACCCTCAAAATCAGCGGCAAGCTCTTCAATCACTGGAGCGATCATTCTACAAGGTCCGCACCATGGAGCCCAGAAGTCTACCATTGTAACACCTTCGTTGACAGTCGCATCAAAGTTCTCTGCTGTTAGTTCTACATATTTTGCCATATTTAATCCTTTATCAATGTAATAGCGAAATTATACTATAACTCCACCTTAAAGAGACACATCCACTGCCTAAAATAGAGGCTATTTGAGCAATTACCCCCGTATTGTTACACTTTTGTGATACAATCATTAGATTGTGATATTCTCAATAAACTCCACCTCATCCCCTCGCACGATCAACGCATCGATACTCAATGCCATATCTAACCCTTGAGATTTCATATAGTAGTGTGCCGAGTTGATCACCTTGCGTAGCTTGGCAGGGGTGAGGTTGTAGATCGGATCAAAGGAGTCTCGCTGGGCACTCTTCACCTCGACACAGTGGAGTACCCCCTCTTTTGTCGCGATAATATCGATCTCCCCTAGCTTGCGTGCAAAGAAGTTACGCTCCCTAATCACAAATCCCTCTTGTATCAAAAAAGCCTCCGCCAAGGCTTCACTCTGTTCTCCAAAGCGTCGTCTAGTTTGTAACATAGTGTAACTCCTCTATGGGTTGGTGTCGATGATTTAAGACCTATTCATCCATCTAGCTAGGCTAGAAAGAGAAGTTAGTATAGTAGCATTATTTTATTGTAAAGGTTTATCTTTATAGTTTTGATCTTACCCCACATTTTAGAGAGTTTTGAGGATTCGTTGGGTAGGATATTTTTCATAGCTAAGTCACTTTCTTGGTACTTTTTGTTGATAGAAAATGATACCCTGTATAGAATTTAATTTCAGCTATTGGCTCTCTTCAGTCATCAAACCTCTAACTACACGCCACCTCATCACCCACAGCAATCACCTCTACCTTCACTGACTTAAAGCGTGCCGTGAGGATAAGTTCATCACTCTCATCTCCAAAGAGGGCATTGATACGGCTCTTGGCGTGGTGAAAGGTACAGAAGAGGGTTTTGGGTTTGAGCTTGTCGGTGTAGACGACACTGAGGGCTTCACTCTCTCCCGTGGCACTCTTCAAGATCACCCTATCCCCAAACCGCCCCTCATCGGCTACTGAGGCATAGAGGGTATCTTCACTATGCTTCTTGAGTAGTCTCACCGTCTGCTTGGTCTGAGCAGCGTTGTTGTAGTGGGGCAAGGCACGCCCTGTGGTGAGGTAGAAGCCCTCTGTTGTCGTATCGTAGAACCGCTGCTCTACGATCTCCAACAGCTGCCCTCTCAGCATATACGGCTGATAGATATACCGCCCCAAGCCATCCTCAGTACGGAAATCAAGCAGATGAAGTATCGGTGTATCCTCATGGTAGATAGGCCACTGCATCCCCCGCTTACGGTGACGCTCTAGGCGGTAGTAGTCCGCCCCGCTAAAGCGTCTAGGGGCGATGGTGCGTACCTCATTCCAGACCGCTTCACTACTCTCAAAGTGAAAGTTCTCGCCATCACCTAGCTTCTGTGCCATCTGTGTCAACACCTCCCAATCATCAGGCAGATCACTCTTCACCAAGGGTTGGGAGAGGTGGAGTCGTCGCATCGCATTGACATAGACCCCTGTCTTCTCATAGGCGGACTTCACCCCGATGATGATATCGGCATACTGCGTCACATCAGTCATAAACAGCTCTTGTACCATACAGAACTCCAGCTTCTCCATTGCCTTGGCAATCTTGTCGATATGGGGATGGATATGGGTGATATCCTCTCCCATATTGAGCAACGCCTTGATACGCCCCTCCTCCATCGCATCGACGAGCTGTGGTGTCATCAACCCCACCGTAGGGGCATCTTGGTAGTCAGGGAGATAGTAGGGGAGGCACCCCATATCACACGCCCCTTGGACATTGTTCTGTCCGCGTAGAGGCATCAGCCCTGCTCCTGTCTTACCGATATTACCCGTCATGAGTGCCAAGTGAGTGATCGCCATTACCGCGTAGGAGCCATCGAGATGCTCTGTCACCCCAAGCCCCCAGAAGATCATCGACTTCTTCACCGCATACTCACGGGCGATATTGGGTACCATCTTGGCGAGATACTCATACCCCTCTATCTGCTTCAAAAACGCAGGATTAGCATAGGGGTCACTCAAAATCTTGGCTTTAAACGCATCAAACTCCTTGGTACGGTTGTCGATAAACCGCTGATCATATAGCTCCTCATCGATAATCACATACGCCATCATATTGAGGATAAGAAGGTTGGCTTCAAAGGGGATGATACAGTTGTACTTGGCAAGCTTCGCAAGCTTGGTCTCACGCACATCTATAACGGCGAGGTTGTTGTACTGTTTGGCTACGGCAACCATACGGTTGGCGATGATGGGGTGTGCCTCCATGGTATTGGAGCCAATCACCACCATAAACTCTGTCTCATAGATATCGTTGTAGGGGTTAGTTGCTGCTCCCTCTCCGATAGTAGACTTCATCCCTTTGAGACTAGGAGAGTGACAGACCCTCGCACAGTTGTCTACATGAGGAGAGTCCATCGTCTCACGACAAAACTTCTGAAACGCATACGCCCCTTCACACGAGGTTCTCGCTCCCCCAATCGCACAGAAGCTATCCCCTCCATAAGTCGCTTTGATCTCGGCTAGCTTACGACTAGCAATACTCGTAGCCGTCTCCACACTACACGACATAAACTCACTATCAAATGCCACCAGATCAGAGCGAAACGCCTCATAGAGAGCAGGGTTCTTCTCCAAGAAACTTCGACGCACCCGAGGCTCTCGGATACGCGATTTGGCATCGACAAAATCATACCCATACTTCCCCTTGATACAGAGCTTACCCTCTGAGACAATCCCATCTTTTTGGGCGTAAATTTTGGTGATGGTATTGGACTCTACGACAGCAGTGATATCACACCCTACTCCACAGTAGGTACAGACACTCTCTATCTCTTGTCGCGTTTTGGTATCGGTTTTGGTCGTCATGGTATGCCTTTTATCGTAATTGGGAGTAAATTTATCCTAATTATGCTTAAATCGTGAATCTGATTAATCTTTCTTGGTTATTATCACTCAAATTATACCCAAAGGATAACCAATGTTCACAATAAACATAGAAAAAGCGTGCGGATGTTTTAAGAAATCAGCGTTTGAAAATAACCAAAGTTTTGAGAGTAAAGATGATGCCCTTATCGAAGCGATGGCGATGGTCAAGACAATGAATGAGGAGTGGTGCCAGAAGCATGAGTTTTTGTTTAGTGAGGATGGAGAGCAGTTTCAAATAGCTGTCTCACCACGATCCAAAGCCCACTCAGGGTGCTGTGGTGGTGGACACTGCTCGTAGATGACTACTTGAAGTTCCCAAATACCAAGGGGGCTTTGAGATCCAAGGTCTTGACCTCTTGCATCACCGCTTGGAGATCATCGATCTTCTTGCCAGAGACGCGTACCTCATCCCCTTGGATAGAGGGAGTCACTTTGATCTTCATCGCCTTAATCGCTTTGACGATCTGTTTGGCTTCATCTTTGTCAATCGTATCGACGATACGGTAGATCACCTTGGTATTCCCCCCACTAATCCCCTCTGTCTTCACCTCTTCAAGTGACTTCCCTGCGATATTTCGCTTAATAAGCTTAGAGATAAGGATATCTTTGAGTGCATCGATTTTGCTATCGGTAGAGGAGCTAAGTGAGAGTGTCTTGGCTTGTTCGTTTAAGGTAATCTCCGCTTTGATACCCTTAAAGTCAAACCGTGTAGCCACCTCCTTCTCCGCCATAATCACCGCATTTTTCATCTCCATCATATCCAGCTTCGCCGTAATATCAAAATAGTGGTCTTTTGCCATTTCCGTCTCCTTTTTGAAGGTGTTTTATGGTGATATTGTACTATAAAGTTTACTAGAGCTTAGAGTCTTAGGGATCAAATACCTCTAAACTAAGATTATTACACTAAAATTTCAAAAACATTATTTGAATAGACTTAAAGGTTACGCAATGAAACACTTCTTACTTCTTACTCTCTTCACCCTTATGATTTTCAGCTTCAATGGGTGTGATCTCATTAACACCAAGACCCAGACCCCTCCTCCTGGTTCGACTACCCTTAGCTCAGATGATGCCCTCTTGAAAAGTGCTTTTGACCATAAACAGACAGATATACAAGTACATGGTAAGGGTAAGGTGACAAAACTGTTGGCAGACGACACCTCAGGGGATAAGCATCAACGCTTTATCCTTCAGTTACAATCAGGACAAACTTTGCTAATCGCACACAATATTGATATCTCTACAAAAATAGACACTCTTGCAAAAAATGACTCGATTGAATTTTATGGAGAGTATGTTTGGAATTCAGAAGGAGGATTGGTACACTGGACACATCACGATCCAAACGGATCACATAAAGATGGGTACTTAAAACATAAAAATATTACCTACGACTAAGATCAAAAAAGCTAGGAGTAGACTGACTACTCCTAGCCCTCTCTAAACGCTTACTTCTCAATCCGCATCATCGCAATCTCACCTTGTACCACAGCGAGTCTACCTAGAGCGGTGATCGCCTCTTGCATCTGACTCTCTTTACACTTATGTGTGGTGAAGAGGAGTTTGGCGATGCTCTCATCTGCGGTGGGTTTTTGGAGCATCGCTTCGATAGAGATACCAAACTCACCGAGTGTCGAGGTAACCTCAGCTAGGACACCACTCTGATCAGCCACTTCAAGACGGAGGTAGTACTGAGTGACGATCTCCTCTTTGGGGAGGAGTTTGAGGCGGGACTCTAGCCCTTTTTTGTACCCTAGCATCGGACCGTGGTTGCCTCGTACGATATCGACGATATCAGAGATCACCGCAGAGGCAGTCGCATCTCCCCCCGCACCAGGACCATAGTACATCGTCTCACCGACTCTATCTCCGATGACGGTGACAGCATTCATCACCCCATCGACCTTGGCGATCATACTCTCTTGTGGTATCATCGTCGCATGGACACGGAGTTCTACTCCCTCACCCACCTTCTTAGCGATACCCAAAAGCTTGATCTCATAACCAAACTCTTTGGCAAAGGCTACATCGGTCTGAGTGATGTTCTCAATCCCTTCGATAAGGATATCTTCAGGCTTAGCATCAATCCCATAGGCGATACTCGCAAGGATCAAGAGCTTGTGTGACGCATCAAAGCCCCCCACATCAAAGGTAGGATCCGCCTCTGCGTAACCTAGCTCTTGAGCCTCTTTGAGGATCGCATCATACTGTGCCCCCTCATTGATCATCTTGGTGAGCATATAGTTACAGGTACCATTCATAATCCCCTGCATCGACTCCACATGGTTGGCACTCAGTCCCGTACGCAACGCCCCGATGATCGGGATACCACCTGCGGTACTCGCCTCATACATCAGTGGGGTATCACCCGCTAGCTCTTGAAGCTCATAGCGGTGATAAGCAAGCAGGGCTTTGTTGGCAGTGACGACCGCTTTGCCATTGGAAAGAGCTTGCTTGACGAGTTGATACGGCTCTTCTACACCCCCCATCAGCTCCACCACGATATCGATCTCGGGGTCATTGACCACATCGAGAGGATTATCAGAGAGGAGGATAGAGACATCACGCTTCTTTGAGAGGTTTTTAACCACACCTGACTTGGCGATGATACTTCTCCCTGCTCTCGCTTCAATAATATCTGCATTCTCTTGGAGAATCTTCGCTACACTTGTCCCGACAGTCCCTACACCCAAAATACCTATCTTGACCATACTATCTACTCTCCTCTTCTACCTTCTTAAGAAACTTCTTGATACTCTTTGCTGCTTGGCGGATACGCTTCTCATTTTCGATGAGGGCGATACGCACATAGTTGTCACCATACTTTCCAAACCCTATACCAGGGCTGACGGCTACACCCGCCTCTTGGAGGAGTCGCTTAGAGAACTCCATACTCCTCATCGCTTCACAACTCTTGGGGATCTTCCCCCAGATAAACATCGAAGCACTCGGGGTTCCCATAGGCCAGCCTGCATTGCCAAACGCTTCAAGCATCACATCACGACGCTTCTCATAGCGAGGGATAATCTGCTCATTGGGTACATAGTAATGCTCATCGAGTGCAACCGTCGCAGCGACTTGGATCGGAGTAAACATCCCATAATCTAACCACGACTTGATACTCTGCAACGCCCCAATCAGCTTCTTGTTCCCGACGATAAACCCGACTCTCCACCCTGCCATATTGTAGGACTTGGAGAGTGTATAGGCTTCGACTGCGACATCTTTAGCCCCCTCGACCTCCATGATAGAGGGGGTCTTGTAGTCTCCAAAGGTGATATCCGCATAGGCGATATCGGAGATGATATAGAACCGTTTCTGCTTAGCTAAGGCGACAAGACGCTCATAAAACTGTGGCGTAACCGTCGCAGTAGTCGGATTGTGTGGGAAGTTGACCACAAGAAACTTCGCTTTAGGGATAGAGTTGTCAAGGTGTGTCTCCACATCTGCCAAAAACTTATCCTCATCGACCTCAAAGGTCTGCTCATCAAAAGTCAACTCCATCTTCTCAACATTGGCACCCGCAAGGATAAACGCCTGAGAGTGGATAGGGTAGGTGGGATCGGGGACGATGGCTACATCTCCAGGGTTGGAGATCGCTTGGACAAGGTGGACATACCCCTCCTTACTCCCCATAGTAGCGACCACTTCTCTATCGGGGTCTAGCTCTACATTGTATTTGCGTTTGTACCAGTTGGTCATCGCTAGACGCAACTTGTAGATCCCCTTACTTGCACTATAGCCATGTGTACGGGGTTTTTGTGCGGTCTCACAGAGCTTATCTATGATAGGCTGTGGGGTAGACGCATCAGGGTTCCCCATCGAGAAATCTATGATATCCGCTCCCTCTCGTCGTAGCTTCATCTTCAAATCATTAATCTCCGCAAAGAGATATTTTGGCAATCGGTTTATCTTCTCAAACTGTATCTCATCAAACATACGCTCTACCCTCTTGTTAGTTAGTCTCTACGACGGTGGTGCTGTTGTCATCCATTGTGACACTGCTCTCCTCTACGAGACTACTCTCGCTCTCATCTGCTACCACTTCACTCTCTGTAGTCGTTGTTGCGACCTCTACACT